>JAABUQ010000870.1_pt1 | contig 69251 bp, 73 predicted proteins | sample 5560001 | NCBI WGS metagenome assembly JAABUQ01 (sample SAMN10711888, study PRJNA513371) | rock metagenome | isolation source: Antarctica rocks | place: Antarctica: Victoria Land, Finger Mt nord | collected 2015-12-18
TCCTGCCTCAGAAACAGGGGCCTTCCAGGGAGCCAGTGCTGAGGGAGCGACACTGAGGCAGGATGCCGCAAGTGCCAGGAACGAGCGGGAGGGGTCATCCCACCACCCGGAACTTCAGCAAGGCCCAGGCGGCGTCGAACGCATCACGCCAGCCGATTTTCTTGCCCTCGGCGGCGGTGCGGGCGGCGTAGTGGATCGGCGTCTCGTAAATCTTGTATCCACGCTTGAGGATTTTCGCGGTCACTTCCGGACAGAAATCGAAACGCTCGCAACTTAACGGGATGGAGTTCAAGACGGAGCGGCGGAACATTTTGTAGCATGTCGCTTCGTCGGTCAAGGCCGCGCCGAACAAAGTATTGGTCAGGAACGGCAGCAGGCGACGGGCATAATAAAACTTGTCGTGGACTTCCTGGTTCAGCTTTGCGGCTTCAGGCGACAAACGCGAGCCGTAAACGACTGCCGCGCCGCGCGTAATCAGTTCCAGCATCGGCAGGAAGTCCAGCGGGTCGTATTCGCAGTCGGCATCTTGAATGACCACGACTTCGCCGGTCGCGTGCGACAGTGCCGCCCGGATGGCCGCGCCTTTGCCGGCATTCTGGGGCGCGTAGACAATCTTGAGCCGCGGGTTATGTTCGGCTTCCAGCGCGTGCAGGCGGGCGCGGGTCCGGTCGGTCGAGCCGTCATCCACGACAATCAGCTCCAGTTCAACCGGCACGGCCAGCACCGCATGGACAATCTCGATGACCGTGTCTTCTTCATTGTAGACCGGCATCAGCACCGACAAGCGACAGCACATTATTTTTCCCGTTCGTCAGCGTCGGCGCAGGATTAAAATCCTGCGCTGAAGGGCGCTCCGCGCCGGCTGTCCTGCGGACAGAGGAACATACTTTTCCATATCATGCTCTTTTGTCCGTAGGACAACCAGCCAAAGGCTCCTCAGTCCAGGATTTCAATCCTGGGTGCTTCTTCCACACGTTCGCCAAGATGCTTTCCGTTTGCTTTCGTAGAGCTTGTGACTCGGCCCGCAAAATCGCATATTCGGCATTGCTCTGACGAATGCTGGCATCGTCAGCCTTCATCTGCTCCCGAATCTCGCTGATTTGCACAGTTAAACGAGCCAAAGCATCTTCCACTTCTTGCGCGGTTTCTGGTTGTATTGTTTCGAGTGAGTTCACTGCTGATGCGGTTTCCATAACGAATACCTCCACCTCTTATTATACCAGCACACGGGCGCTTGCTTGACAAAGGCGGCGCAGATGCCTATAATACAAAAGAGGCAGTATGGCAACCACTTCCAACAAACCCAGCGCCAAAGCGCCGGCCCGGCCCGCGTCGGCAAGCAGCAACAGAAAACGGTCCGCGCCAAAACGCAAGCGAAACCCAGTGTGGGCGAAAATCAAGACGTTTTTTACCGCACTGACGCTTCTGGCGCTGATCGCCCTCTTGACGCTGATTGTCGTGGTGGGGGTTCGCCTGTACGGCACGCCGCGCACGATTGATCTGGCCGACAACCCGCTCGGCATTACCTATCTTTATTCGTCCGACGGCACCCCACTGGCCGAGTTCTTTACCGAGCGGCGCAAAGTTATCACGATTGACGCCATGCCGAAGGACTTGCAGAACGCGACAATCGCGTTTGAAGACCGCCGCTTTTACCAGAACACCGGCATTGATCCGAAAGGTATTGGGCGCTCGCTGTGGTCGAACTTTACCCACGGCGACCTGCACGGCGAGGGCGGCAGCACGATCACCCAGCAGCTTGCCCGGAACATGGGAGTCGGCGGCCTGACCCGCCAAAAATCGTTCGGACGCAAGTTCAATGAGATGATCATTGCGTCTCAGATCAACAACAGCTACACCAAGCAGCAGATCTTGGAGATGTACTTAAACCAAGTCAACTACGGCAGCGGGGCTTACGGAGTCGAAGCCGCCGCCGAAGTCTACTTCAACAAGCACGCCAAGCAGCTTGATCTCGCCCAGTGCGCCCTGATTGCGGGACTGCCGAACCGGCCCGCCGAGTTCAACCCGTACAAAAGCAAGGAAGCCGCGCAGGGCCAGCGGAAACGGGTGCTGGACCAGATGCTGGGCCAAAGCTATATCACGCCCGCCCAGTACAGCCAGGCCATCGCCGAGCCGATCAAGCTGGCGGGCGCAAAAGCCCCGCCCCAGGGCAGCCAGATCTTTCATGCCCCCTATTTCGTGAGTTATGTCGTCGACCAGCTACGCCGCAAGTACGGCGCGGACCGGCTGTACGAAGGCAATCTCAAAGTCTACACGACACTCAACTGGACGATGCAGCAGATCGCCGAGCAGGAAGTCAAGCAGGGCATCTCAAACGCCCATCAGTACGGCGCAAGCCAGGGCGCTCTGGTGTGTCTGGACCCGCAGACTGGCGAAATTAAAGCGATGGTTGGCGGCACGGATTACAAGAAGTCGCAAGTCAACTACGCCGTACATGGACGCCAGCCCGGCTCGTCGTTCAAGGCAGTTGTCTACTCCGCAGCAATTAACGACGGCTCGGTCAAAGAAAGTACGCCGGTGCTGGATGTCAAAACGACGTTCGGCACCGGACACGGCTCTTACACGCCGAAAGACGACACCGGCTACTCTGACCGCTACATGGACCTGCGCGAAGCAACGGCGTACTCGGTGAATGTTGTCGCCGTGAAAGTGCTGCATCTCATCGGCCCGCAGGCCGCGATCCGCTATGCCCGCATGATGGGCATTCACTCTCATCTCGACCCGGTGCTGTCCCTTGCGCTCGGCTCTTCGCCCGTCTCGCCGCTGGAAATGGCAAGCGCCTACTCCACCATCGCGGACGGCGGGAATCACCCGGAACCGTCCGCATGGACCCGTCTCGACGATGCTCAGGACAACGTGATTGAGGACGTTCCGCCGGACATCGAGACCCATATTTTGCAGCCGGACACGGTGCATCAGCTCGACGACATGCTCCGGGCGGTTGTGACGGACCCGCGCGGCACCGGCAAAATGGTCGCGCCGCTTGTCCCGGAAGCGCGGGGCAAGACGGGAACCACGCAGGAACATAAAGATGTCTGGTTTGTCGGCTACACGCCCCAGTTAGTCTGCGCGGTCTGGGCCGGCCATCCGACCGACTCGAACGCGCATCACGGCGCGGGCTACGGCCAGGCGATGGAGTCGGATGCGTTCGGCGGCACCGTCTGCGCCCCGATCTGGGCGAAGTTTATGAGCCGCAGCCTGCCGATCTTCCATGAGGCCCGCGTCAAAGAACTCGCGCTCGAAAAGTCCAAGCAAACGCCGGTGGCAAAGCCCGTCACGGCGGCAGATACGGCCACCGCGATTTCAAGTTCCCCAGTAGACAGCAGCACCGCCCCAGACTCGTCGCCCGCCGCGCCCGATGCTGCGCCCAACCGCTCTCGCCGCCGTCCAAGCCAAAGCCATGATAACGGCGACGGCACGGTGACGGTCAACGTGGATGACGCTTCCGGCCTGCTTGCGCCTGAAGGCTCCCCGGCGTCTCACCCTGAAGCGTTCACCGCCGGCAGTGAGCCGACAACGCTTTCGCCGCAGTACCCGCAGTCCCCGGCCTCGGACGCGCCTGCCGGTACGCCGCCGGACCATGCCAACGCCGATACGCCCAGCACGGGCAGCCCCGTCACCGACATCTCAACGCCCGCCGACCCTGCACCGCCCCCGCGTCATCGCCGCCACCGCGAAACCGCAGACAGCAGCAGCGGGAGCAGTACCGACACCGTGACGGTCATGGTCAATCCCGAAGACGGGCTTTTAGCGACAAAATGGTGTCCTCAGCAGGTGTCTCGGACCTTCCCGCGCGGCCAGGAGCCGCACCGCCACAGCCGTATGTATCCCCCGCCGCCCGGCGAGCAGTAGGATGAACTTTGTTTGGGACACCGTAAAGTCTATAGCTAATCTTCAGAAGCACCGAGTTTCTTTTGAGGAAGCGGAGACCGTTTTCAATGATCCGCTTGCTGTGACTGTAGATGACCGGCAGCATTCTGAACGAGAGGCGCGGGAAATCATCATCGGCCACTCCGATTTTGACCGACTTTTGTTTATCAGCTTCACAGAACGCAGTGATGGTATCCGCCTCATTAGCGCTCGTGAAGCAACACGCCAGGAGCGTAAAAATATGAAGACAGTATTTCCGACTGAAGTGCCTGCCGGCCAGATCCTCCCGGACAATGTGGTAGAAGAACTGATGGCAGATGACCTGCTGCCTGAGTATGACATAGATTACAGCCAAGCGCGGCCCAACCGCTTTGCCCAGCGCAAGACGGCAAAAACTATTACTCTCGACCCCGATGTTGACAGCGTCTTTCAGACAGATGAAGCGGTCAACACGATTCTGTGGGCGCTTATTCAGTCCATGCCTCAAACTGCGTACCGCAAGACTGCGTAGCATAAATAAGCGTCAGTAGCATGAATAAGTGTCAGTATCTGACACTAATTACTGGAACACTCCCCATTGGGGCAATGGTAGTTCTCAGAGCAACACCAGTGCATCCGCCAGTGATGGGGCCTGCCGTTGACACCAGCCCAGGCCATTACGCAGCCACTTTGACAACCACCGCCATCATGCCGAAATGGGTAATGGCTGCCACGCTCGGATTGGTTATGCTGACAGGGACGTTTGTTTACCGTAACCGTAAGAATATCCAGTAGATCACGCCGTTTATGATCACAATCCCGAAACCATCACTCAGACCCCCTGATCCGCGCGATGCCCCGCCTTCGTCGCGGCAGACGCAGCGGGCGGCGTCGCGCCGGGCCTGGTCGTTCGGGACCGTGATCTTTCTGCTGTTTGGGGTACTGGCCGCCAGATTGTGGTTCCTGCAAGTAGCACACGGCGACGATTTCCGGGATGCCGCCGCCGCCAACCAGGCCCGGCGCATCCGCACCCCCGCCCCGCGCGGCGTTATCACTGATCGGCACGGGGTCATTTTGGCCGCGAACCGACCCCGGCTGGCGATCTATGCGGCGCCGAGCGTTGCCAAAGACCCCATTGTGCTGGGGCGGCTGGCCGCGCTGCTGCAAGTCGCGCCGGAAGACATTATCCAGACAATTGAGGCGAATAAGCTGAACCCCTACGACCCACTGCGGATCGCGCTGGACGTGCCGATGGCGACGGTCACGCAAATCGAAGAAAACAAGCCATACCTGCCCGGCGTCTCCACCGAGCCGGACCCCGTCCGCTGGTATCCGCGCGGCTCGCTCGCCGCGCATCTCTTAGGAACGATGGGCCGGGTCAATAAGAAAGAATGGGACACGCTGAGTGACCGCAAGTACAACGATGGCACGCTCGTGTATTCCAAAGACGATTTTTTGGGCAAAACCGGCGTGGAATCGGCCTATGAAAGCTACCTGCACGGGCGGCCCGGCGGGACAAACGTTCAGATTGACGCGCATGGCCGAACGGTCCGGGCGCTGGATGCCGAGGACGCCGCGCCGGGAGGGACGGTCAAGCTCACGATAGACGCGCCCACCCAGGCCGCCGCCGAGCGGGTGCTACGGGAAAACCACTGGGTCGGCGCGGCAGTCGCGATTGACCCGCGCACCGGCGCGGTGCTGGCGCTGGCGTCCGCCCCGACTTTTGATCCCGGCCAGTTTGCGACGGGGATTACGTCGGCGAACTGGAAGCCGCTCCACCAGAACCCCAGCCACCCGCTGATTGACCGAGCCATCGGCGCGATGTACCCGCCCGGCTCGACCTTCAAGCCGGTAGTCGCCGCCGCCGGCTGGCAGACCGGCGTGATTACCCCAAACAGCAGCGTCTACTGCTCCGGCTCGTACCACTTAGGCCGGGCGCGGTTCGGCTGCTGGGAGACGCACGACGAGACGGATTTCACCAAAGCGATTGCCGAGTCGTGTGACGTATTTTTTTACGTCTATGGTCAGAAGGTCGGCGCGGACCGGCTCTCGTTTTACTCCAAGCAGTTTGGACTAGCGGAGAAAACGGGCATTGATTTAGGAGGCGAGGACATCGGCTCGATCCCGTCGCCGGCGTGGAAGTTCAAGCATTTTCACCGCGCCGGCCCAGCGTTCGACCAGTGGTTCGGCGGGGATACGCTGCACATGTCCATCGGCCAGGGGGATGTGCTGACGACGCCGCTCCAAATGGCGCGTGTCACAGCGGCCTTTGCAAATGGCGGGAACGTCTTGAAGCCTTATGTGGTTTCGGAAGTATTGAATGCCAATTCCCATGCCGTCGTTTACCAGTCTAGGCCGGTCATTGTCCGCCATGTGCCGGTTTCAGCAGCCAACATGGAGCGGGTGCGGATGGCGATGCGGGCGACGGTGACGGAGGGAACCGGAAAAATCGTGAAATTTGCCGGCGTGGCCGTCGCCGCGAAAACAGGGTCGGCTCAGACTTACGGCAGCAAGATGACCCACGGCTTATTTATCTGCTTTGCGCCGTATAACCATCCGACCATCGCAATTGCCGCGATTGTCGAGCATGGCGGCCACGGCGGCGGGACCGCCGGCAAAATCAGCCGGGCCATGCTGCAAGCGTATTTTCACCTCAAAGACAGCGGGTCGGCATCGGCCCGAAGCGATTAGAAATAGCCATGCTTTACGAACTACGCCATTATGATATTCGCAGCAGTCGGGGTTTAGAACAAGTTACGCAGCGGTTCGCCGACCATATCCTGCGGATCTGGAAGCGCATCGGCATTGAGCCGGCAGGCTTTTGGTCGGTCATCGTCGGTGCCCAGATCCCGCGTCTGACTTACCTCCTGGCTTGGGAGAGTTTAGCCCAGCGCGAGACGCTTTGGGATATCTTCGAGGCAGATCCCGAATGGCAGCAGGTCCGCCGCGAAACTAACGCCGACTGGGGCGGTAGCCCAATCCATACGTTCACGTCGTCTATCTTGAAGCCGACTGAGTATTCTCGCCTTCCACTCCAAAATAACCAGCCTTCCCGCCTTGCCGGCGGCGTCTTTGAGCTGCGGACCTACCACTTCGACGACATGGCGAACTTAGCAGAGACGGTGACTTGCTTCGGCCGCGACATCGCCCCGGCATTCGACACGCACGGCCAGTTTGCAATGGGCTTTTGGACCACTTATATCGGGGTTTCGCCCCGCTTCCACTATATGCTGGTTTTCGAGAACCTCGCCCATCGGGAGCGTGCCTGGGCGAGTTTTTACACCGACCCCGCCTGGTCCGCCCGCCAGGATAACTTGTATCCCGACGGCAAGCCCCTGTTCACCCGTTTTGAGAGCTGCCTGATGAAAGGCACCGACTTCTCCGGCTGGAAGTAGGCGTTGACTTCAGTGCTTATTTTCCGGCAGAGCATTTTGCGAAATTGGGATAGCCGTGATGTCAGCGATTTGCTGAAAGACCGTGCAAAAAGCGGTGATGAATTCCCCGCCCTGAACGGCAGGGCTTCGAAACGGCAAGCTCCCGCCTTCCGCACTGGCGACTCGGAGAGCGCGGGCGAAGACGTAGATGGGTATTTGCCCGCGCCTCCTATTCGCTACGTTCAGCCTTCCAGGTCTGCCCTCCGGGTAGCCAGTGCTGACCAGTGCAGTGGCGGAGTAAAAGGCGGGGAATTGCACTTTATAAAGCACGGGGGTTCAGCCCCGTGTCTCCATTTCTATACAGTCTCCGAACAAAAGCGATTGCTTTGTCTCGCTTATCGAACGAAACCAGGATAAGCAATCGCTCTTTTGGAGATGTCACCCTGACAACCGTTAAGAACCCAGACCTACCTTTAACTAACTCAATCCCTGCGAAATCTCGAAACTTCCCTCTTTTCACGACTGGAAACAATGGGAATCCTACCACGCTTTCATAAGCCGTGTTTTCAATAAATAGCTTCACATCCATTGGCCCCGCAAGAAAACTAATTCCTAACACAAAGAGGCAGCACCAAAAATGCGGCCAGATGCCCAGTGTGAGAGACCGCAGTACGAGCGTCGGTAGAAAAGCAATCAGAAGTGCAGTGAAGCCGAAGGAATACCGAACTAACCTCTGCCTGCGAAAGATAAGCGTTTGCCGGTCTCGGCAAAAAGAATAGCCCTTGTTCCCAAGCAGAGAGCTGACGACCAATCCGATGACTGCCAAGCCGTACAAGGCAAACCACAACACTATCAGTTGATGCTGGACGGCGGCGGTCATCAAATACTTCATCTAATGTTTTCCTACCAACCGCAGCAGATCACCGACGGTGGCGTGGGCGTCGCTAAGGTGGCGCAGAGGGGCGGCTTCATCAATCGTGTAGGTGTTGCGGCGACCTTCGCGGGTGCGGGTGACGATGCCGGCGTCTTCTAAATCGGTGACGATGCGCTGGACGGCCCGCTCGGTGATGCCGATGCGCCCCGCGGCTTCGCGCAGGCGCAGGTCGGGTTCGTCGGCCAGGCAGAGCAGGACGCGGGCATGGTTGGTGAGAAATGTCCAGGAGGAGGCCATAGCTATAGGGTTTGGATTAGCTCGATGCGGTTGCCGAACGGGTCGCGGAACTCGAAGCGGGCATAGCCGGGAAGTGGGACGCTTTCCAGCACGGCGAGAGACTGTGCGGTAAGTATCTGCCGCCAGTGTTCTAGGTTGCTGACTTCATACGCCAGATGCGCTTTCGTCGCGGTGCGGTCCACCCCCGCCTCCGTGCCGACATGCACCTGCTGGTGTCCCACTTGCAGCCAGAAGCCGCCGCGCCCGGCCAGCGACTCCGGCTTCGGGACTTCGGCTAAACCGAGAATGCCGCAGTAGAACGCCCGCGCATCGTCTTCCGTTCCTTCGGGAACCGTGGTTTGAACATGGTGGATGCCGAGTATCAAGTGTGCCGCTCCCCCAGCCAGACCGCCGCCGCATCTGCTTCCTCGCGGGTCAGCGTATGGCCGCCCGGCTGCCAGAAAAGTGTCACATCCGCGCCGGTCTGACGCAGAAGCGCGGCGAGACGCTCGGTTTCCGCCTCGGGCGCAATCGGGTCCTGTCGGCCTGCACCGATAAAGACGGCGGTTCCGGCAAGGTCGGGCAGAATCTCAGGAACCAGCGGCACCATCGGGTGCAGGAGAACGGCGGAATGGAGAACGCCCGGATGCAGCAGAAGCAGAGCCGCCGCGATGTTCGCGCCGTTCGAGAACCCAGCGGCAGTCACGCGCGAGGGGTCAAAACCATACGCTTCTGCGGCACCGGCGACAAACTCCGCCAGCGCCTGAGTTTGAGCAGTGAGGTCGGGAATGTCGAAGACGCCCTCGGACAGACGCCGGAAGAAGCGCGGCATCCCATTTTCCAGCACTTTACCGCGCGGGCTGAGGAGGTTGGCGTTCGGATCGAGCATCTTGCCCAGCGGCACCAGGTCGTGTTCGTCCCCGCCAGTTCCATGCAGCAGAAGCAGCGTGTCGGCACTTGTGCTATTCAGCGCGGGAATGTGATTGTGGGTGAAGGTGAGCATGATAACTTGGAACCGGCACTGGAAGTGCCAGCCTATTGTTGGGTGAAAGTCGAAGCGACTAGGAATTGGTGATCGTAAGCGTTTCTTGTCCGTAGTCGCTTCGACTTCCATGCAAAAGCAGACCGGCACTTCCAGTGCCGGTTTGACCTGTTGCGCCGGTTCCAAACGTCTGCTAGCGATCCGCCTTCGGCACGCGAAGCGGCGGCAGGCTCGCTTCAAGCTGCGCCCGCATCGGCTCGTACTGCGGCGGTAGCTGCAACGCCTGGCCCAGCGTTTCGGGCGACTCGTCTATCGCAAAACCCGGCGGGTCGGTGGCAATCTCAAACAAAATGCCGCCCGGCTCGCGAAAGTAGATGGAATGGAAGTAGTCCCGGTCCATCACCGGGCTGACCCCGTACCGCTGAGCTGCAAGCTCCCGGAGCCAGTAGCCCTGCTCGGCGTCATCGGACGTCCGCCAAGCGACATGGTGAACATTGCCGACAGCAATCTGGCCGGAGACGGAGTTAGGCGCAAAGACAACATCGGCAAAAGTTGCCGGGTTCTCGCCGGACGCATACCGAGTCACGGTTCCTTCTGAGGCAACAGCTTTGAAGCCAAGCGTCTCGGTCAGCAGCAGGGCCGTTGCCCCAACGCTTTGCTCCGGCAGGGTGACGCCGCGCACGCCTTTGACGGCATGTTCAGCGGGGATATGGCCTTCGGGCCAGCCGGGGCGTGGATCGGCGTCAGTCGGGACAAGCTCGATCCGCATCCCGTCCGGGTCGCTGAACGCCAGCACGGTTTCGCCGAAGCGCGTTTCCAAGACACTTTCAATGCTGTGGGCTTGAAGGCGCTCCTGCCAGTAACCCATCGAGCTTGGTCCGACTGCAAGCGCCGTTCCTGTGACCTGCCCTAGTCCCGGCCTGCCGCGCCGGCCGTTAGGCCAGGCGAAGAAGGTCAGCAGTGTGCCGGGGTTCCCGGAGCCGTCGCCGTAATAAAGATGGTACGACTGCGGATCGTCGAAATTGACTGTCTTTTTGACGAGGCGCAGGCCGAGCAGACCCGCATAGAAGTTGACGTTCTCCTGCGCGTCTCCGGCAATCGCGGTGACATGGTGTATTCCGTTGACCTGCGGCATGAAAAGCCTGCTTTCTGCTTACTGCGTCTGCGTGATGCCGGCGGCTTTGAGCGCTTTGGCGACCTGCGCCACCCGCCTCCCTTGAAACCGGGCAACTTCCAAATCGTCGGCGGTCGGCGGGGCGTTGTCCTGGCCCGTCACTGTGGACGCCCCGTAAGGAGTACCGGCCTTGAACAGCACGGGGTCGGCATAGCCGAGCGGGACAATGACCATGCCGAGATGCACCATGGGGTTATACAGCGAGAGGCTGGTGGACTCGTTGCCGCCATGCACCGACTGGGTAGAAGCAAACGCACTGCCGGCCTTGCCGTTCAGCTTGCCCTGGAACCACAGCCCGCCGAGGGAGTCAATATAGGCTTTCAGCTCCGATGAGATCGTGCCGAAGCGGGTCGGCGTCCCGAAGATAATCGCATCCGCGCTTTCGGCATCGGCGGGCGTCGGCGCTTCGTACTCCGCGTTCATCCGGTCGGCATTCTCAATCCAGCCGTCGGCATGAGCCATGACTTCGCGGGAGACCACTTCGCGGGCACGGCGCAGAACCACCTCGGCCCCTTCCGCCCGTGTGCCCTCAGCAATCCCGTGCGCCAGCGCCTCGGTCGAGCCGCCGCGCGAGTAAAACGCAATCAAAATCTTAACATCCGCCATTGGTGTTTCTTTCTAAGCGTGAACGGTGCTATTTGGAACAGTGACCGCATTTCGGCGTCCGAACAGCAGTGCGTCGAGCGATAAGCGGCCCGGTCCGGTGAAGATCAGCATGACGGCCAGCGTCAGATATTCCAGCGGCGACTCGAATGACTCGCCGTGCTGGGTTACAAACGGGTCGCCGTGCTTGAAATGGACGGTGATCAGGGCTGTCAGCATGGTTGCCGCAACGCCCAGCGCCGCAATCGGGGTCAGCAGGCCGGTGATAAACGCCAGGCCGCCGAAGAACTCAGAGAAGGCCGCGAGAAACTGTAAAAAGCCGGGAACAGGTGCGCCCGGTCCCATCCAGCTTGTCGCGTGCTGGATTTTCGGGAACCCATGAAACATCAAGGCCAGTCCAAAGACCAGCCGCAGGAGCAGGAGTCCAACCGCTCCCCGCCCTTCCACAAAGGGTGCGTACAAACGTCGCATTTTTCTTCCTCATTCTAAGGTACAATTTGTGAAGCGCATTGTTTTCTAGTGCGCTGACTACAAGTAATAATAGCCGGCGTGAAAGAAGAGTTCCAGTTGGCGGCACACTTCGCCGCTAAACCGTGTTATCAAAGCAATGGGAGACTGCAATGGAAGAGAAATTCGAAGACCACGGCCTGGAGACATTCTGCCCGATTAGCGCCGCGCTTAACCTTTTGAGCGAGCGCTGGACCCTGCACATCGTCCGCGTCCTGCTCGGCGGCACGAAGCGGTTCAACGAGATTGCCCGTGCCCTCGGCCTGAACCCGGCGACCCTGCGCGAGCGCCTGCGGGCTTTAGAAGAAGAAGAAGTCGTCACACGCACGGTTCTGAGCGCCATGCCCCCCCATGTCGAGTACGCCCTGACCCCCAAAGGCCAGGCCCTGAACGGCATTTTCGAGTCGCTGGCCGAGTGGGGCATCCAGTGGATGAAGCCCAAAGGTGCCGAGCTAATAGACGCCCCCGAAGACGACGCCGCCGATTTAGTGCAAGCTGTCTAGCGTCAGGCGAACATTCGGCGCAGCCAGTCCAAAAGCGGCAGGACAGTAGGCGACGCCGCGTTCAGCTCCCGGTTTTTGATCGCGAGGCCGAGCGGGGTTCCCGGCTCCTTCTGCCAAGACAGCCAGGTGTGAATGATCGCTTTGCTGCGATAACTCACGGGAAATCTTCGGTCACGGACAATGACTTCGTCCACGCATTCCTCAGCAAAAGCCAGCAGTGCGTCTTCCGGTGGGACAAGAAGCTGGACAAAATCTTCCAGCATTCCCGCTGCCGCATTATCGGGCATAATCCAGACGCCGATGCGTTTGCCCTTCTGCTCAATGATTGTGCCTGTCGGGGCAAACTGAGCTGGAACATTCGCGTAGCCTGAAGCCGTCAAAATGTTCTTAATCTGCTCCCATCGCCTTTTCGGGGCGGTATCTGCGTCCACCAGGATCGCAAGCCGCTCCAGTCCCCCCGCTGCGAGTTCGACGTCCAGCGTGTCCAGGAGGTTCTCGATGCCTTTCTTGTCCACAATCCGAAAGTTCTCCGGCACTTGGTGATGCTCTAGAATCTCAGACAGCACAAAAAGATCATCTTTGCCTTCGACCAGCAGGCGGAATTTTTCTGCCAAAATTAGCGCACCTCAATGTGTTCACGAGTCGCGATGTTCAGCATCCGCTCATCGAACGTCACCGGCACGACTTCGCCGTCCTGAACTTCCAGCCGAACTAATATCCCTTCTTCGTCCTTGTTGTTGTCCGCCGCCTGCTGAAACGCCTCGACGCAATCCTTGCTATGCGAAGTCGCGAAGACCTGCACATTCAGCCGGTGCGCGACCTCAAAGATCAGCTTCCATAAATCCGGCAGCACCGAATAATGCAGCCCGGTGTCCACCTCATCAATCAGCAGCATCCCATCTTTGGCATTGACCAGCGCCAGCGCGATCCCTAGCATCCGGTTCATGCCCTCGCCCATACTCCTAAGCGGCACAGGAGTATTTACGTTCAGTTGCCGTACTTTAGCGACTCGCTCCCCTTTATCACCTTCACCAATGAAGTTAATGCCGACAACATCTGATGCTAAAATCCGCAAAGCGTATAATACATCTTCTTCTGAACTTGAAAGCGCGATACTATCCCATAAGGACGCAATGCGTCTTGCATCAAGACCCTCAGCTTCAACTAAAATCGGTTCAATTACTCGGAAGTGACCAGGAGAACTTATGGCATACAAAGTAGAGTACCGCCCCTGATCTAGAGAATAATAGGCACGAAACTTTTGCCCTATATCAACAATAATTCCAGGATCAAAAGCTCTACCAACGATGAGCGATTTCTCTTGATGACCAGGAGCAATTTGAACTTCGTTGATGTTTGTACCGGGAAGAGGCAAGTTCACACCAAAAGTAATTTTGTTATCTTCTGAATGGATAGGGCCAATTTCAAGTTGGGCAGCAAAGTCTCGTACATCTTTTCTGCCGTAAAACAGGTGGCGAAGTGCTAATATGCGCTCTTGCGCTACTGACGCGCTGGGGCCAAGCTGTCCATCCTCATAACGAGCAACTTCATTTCGAGTGGTGAGCATTTGCAAAACATTATTCGGATTTCCTCGACTCTCGTACAGGTTAATTGCTTCCAATAGGCTGGATTTGCCGACGTTGTTTTTGCCGACGATGAGGTTGACGCGGCCTAGCTTTTCAATTCGCAGATGCTTAAAGGCGCGGAAGTTTTTGATTTCGAGTGAGTCCAGCACAAGTGGCATAGGATGCTCCAATCCAGCATTGATTTTCCCAGTTATCGCGAGGCTGATGCTTTCACCGGGGAGCGCGACCCAAGCCGACCGAGGGCAGGGGCGCCGATTCGCATAGCGTAGAAGGGTGCGCCGGGATATTTGGCGGCAGCACGGGTGGAGGCGGTCAGATGATCCGCCTCCATTTCATAGTCACCCGTCTCCACATTGATGACCAACACTTTGCCTAAATTGTCTGATTCCACTTCCGCCCGTATATGATGCTCATACAGCGCTTTGCCGCGCTGGGCGATGTTTGCCGGGTCAGTATCCATGTTTTTGTTCTCCTTTGTTCAGCACCTTATCACAAACTCATTGTAGCACTCGGAACACGGGGCGTCAAGGCGGCGTCTGTGTTTGAGGTATACTAGAGGGAATTAGGGCGCGACGTCGCGAGGGGAACGTGTTTATGTGCGGAATTACGGGGTATGTCGGCGGACGGACCAACAGCGTGCGGCTGACGTTGGACAGCTTGAAGCGGCTGGAATACCGGGGCTATGACTCGGCGGGCGTTGCGGTCGTGAAGCCCGGCGAGGACAAGGTCACGGTGCTGAAGAAAAAGGGCAAGCTCGGCAACCTAGAAGCCGCGCTGGACGGGCTGGACCGTTCCGGCGGAACGGTCATCGCCCACACGCGCTGGGCGACCCACGGGCGTCCGAACGATGTCAACGCCCATCCCCATTCCGATTGCACCGGGCGGATCGCGCTGATCCATAACGGCATTATCGAGAATTATGTCGGCCTAAAAAAGATGCTGACGGACGCCGGGCATGTGTTCACGAGCGACACGGATACCGAAGTGCTGGTGCATCTGATCGAGTCGCATCTCGCGTCGGCAGGCTGTTTAGAAAATGCCGTGCGGGCGGCGCTTTCGGAAGTCACCGGAGCGTATGCGATCTGCGTGGTGTCGAGCGAGGAACCCGATACGATTTATGCCGCGAAAACCGCGTCGCCGCTGATTATCGGCCTCGGCGACGGCGAGAACTTTTTGGCGTCGGACATCCCCGCCGTCATGGGCTACACGCGGGACGTGCTGGTGCTGGAAGACGGCGACTTTGCGCGGATTACGCCGGAGGGCGTCACGCTGACGACGCTTGCGGGCGAGACGCTGAACCGCGAAGTCTTCCATGTCACCTGGGACGTGTCCACGGCGCAGAAGGGCGGCTACCCGCACTTCATGATCAAAGAGATTTACGACCAGCCCCAGGCCATTCGGGATACCCTGCGCGGGCGGATTACCGAAAATCACGGGGTCGCGTTCCCGGAACTCAAGCTGCCGACCAGCAAACTGGTAGACTTTAACCGTATCGTGATTGTCGCCTGCGGGACAGCTTACAACGCCGGGCTTGTCGGCAAGAACTTTTATGAGCATCTCCTGCGCCGGCCGGTGGAAGTGCAGGTCGCAAGCGAGTTCCGTTACAATGACCCGATTGTTGACTCGCAGACGCTGGCGATTATTATTTCCCAGTCCGGCGAGACCGCCGACACGCTGGCGGCGTTAAGAGAAGCCAAAATCAAAGGCGCGACGACGCTGGCCCTCGTAAACGTCGTCGGCTCATCCATCGCCCGCGAGGCCGACGAAGTTTTGTACACCTACGCCGGCCCGGAAATCAGCGTTTGCAGCACCAAAGCCTACGTCACCCAGCTCATCGGCCTCTATTTGCTGGGCCTGTATATTGCCCAGGAAGAAAACAAGCTGGGGCCAGGCGTGGTCGCGGCCTATGTGGAGCAGCTTCAGAACTTGCCGGAACAAGTCGCCGAGATTTTGGCCGACACCAGCGCCGTTCAAGCCGCCGCGAAGCAGCTAGCCCAATCGTCCTCGTTCTTCTTTCTGGGACGCGGCTTTGACTACGCGGTCGCCCAGGAAGGGGCGCTGAAGCTCAAAGAAGTCTCTTATATTCATGCCGAAGCGTACCCGGCCGGCGAGCTAAAACACGGCCCGCTCGCGCTGGTCGAACCCGGCGTCTCGGTCGTCTGTTTAGCCACTCAGTCCGCGCTGTACGACAAAATCCAGTCAAGCGTCAAAGAAGTCAAGGCCCGCGACGGATTCGCCCTCGGCATCGTCAAGATCGGCGACGAGGGGTTAGATGAGAACTTTGTAGATGCGGTTCTGCGCGTTCCCGCCACCCACGACACGTTTATGCCCGTGCTTTCGATTGTCCCGATGCAGCTTTTGGCGTACTACATCGCCTCGGAGCTAGGCCGCGAGATAGACCAGCCCCGCAACCTGGCAAAATCCGTCACAGTGGAGTAAGGGGCTTGCCTGACGTTCAACTCGACGAAAAATTATTGGACACAGCGTTTGATGTCGTGCGCCGTCACAAAAGCTTTGGCTCCTACGGGTCAGAAGCGGCGGCTGTTCGGGCGCTTTGCCGCCGATGCTCGCTGTGCAGCAAGGAGCAGTGCGGAGATGCTTTTCAGCAGTCGGTTTCTTTGTTCGATGCAGCAACCAAAATTTGTGCCAAATATAAACACATTTTGTTAGAGACCTGGCAAACACCGAAAGCAGGTGAAGCGGCAAGCCTTGTATCTGCTGAGATACATCAGCTTTGCCCCGACTTCAGCGAACCACAGTGTCGGTCAGCCTTAAGCTGGATATTTTAGCTGGATATTTTACTGGTATGCTCTGTAGACTTGCCACGGAGTAAATTCCGAGGCTCAGACGAAAACACCGTCGAGGCGACGGAAGATTGCAAGTGACGGCAGAGCATCACGCGCAGCTTTTATTTGTTCTTTGTTTTTCTTTGTCTTGTGTCGCTTCGACACTGTTTTGTTCCAGCCTCGGAATTTATTCCGTGGCAGTGGGAATGACTGCCGATGAACCGAACACGCAAAATCGTTGTTACAGTTTGGGTTCTGCTCGGCTTCTCCCTCTTGATACTGCTGGACTGGCAGTTTGGCGGCTTGAGATTTACCCGCAGCGGGCTGAATGCAATAGTAGGACTGGTAGCGATTTTACTGCCGATAGCGTGCTTGATCCTGCTCGGCTTTCTGCCACGCAGCAAGGCACGGATGGGGGCGTTCGTGTGCCTGATTCCCGGAGCGCCGTTCTGCTTTATACTCGGCGGCATTGCTGTCTTAGACCAGGCTATTCCGCAGTATACACAGCAAGCCGCCGTGCGTCTCGGCCCGTCGCAGATTGTCACTTATTTCAGTGATGCAGGAGCGTGGGATGACGGCGAAGTCATTGTGCAGCAGGAAACGCCGCTGCTGCCGGGCCTCGTGTGGGTAAAGCCGCTCTCGCGCCAAGAATGCTTGCGGGAAGTGCAGATTAAAGTGTTAAACCGCCATTATGTAGAATGTGATTATCCCGCTGACACCGCAGACAAGGGCGATCCTAGCCCGGACGCGAATCAGGACACAGCCTGGGTATATTGACAGAGTAAATTAGCGAAGAAACTGACTTTATGAAGAAAATCGGATTGATGGGCTGCGGGATGATCGCGGAGTATGGACATCTCCCGGCGATTTTGGCGACGCAAGGGTTAGAAGCGTGGGCGGTGTACGACCCGGACCCGGAACACGCTTATGGGTTGCAGCACAAGTTCGGCATCCCGCATGGGTACACGGTCAGCTCCATGTTCTTTGAATCAGGCATTGACGCCGTGGTGGTCGCCTCGGCGGCGCCCGCGCATTTGTCGAACGTGCAGGAAGCGGCGAAATACGGCTTTCCGGTACTGTGCGAGAAGCCGCTGGCGATGACCGATGATGACGCGGCGCTGATGATCCAGACAATGGATGACGCCGGGCTGATGCTGGCGGCGGGCTTTTGTTACCGCTACAGCGGGGTTGCCCAGAACATCAAAAAGCTGGTGGAGACCGGCGCAATCGGCGAAGTGCGCTCGCTCCGGCTGGTCTACATCTGGAACCTGCATGGGCGGGACCGGGTGACGTCCGCCGGAGATATTATCACGAACCCCTACTTTCATGGCCGCATGATGGAAGGCGGACCGATGGTAGACTGCGGCGTCCATCAAATAGACCTCGCCCGGTGGTGGCTGAATTCAGAAGTCACTGACTATCAAGCGATGGGAGCGTGGGTGGAAGACTACGCCGCGCCCGACCATATGTGGCTGCACATGGACCACGAAAGCCGGGCGCACACGATGGTGGAAATGAGCTTCACTTATGGGCATACAGTGAAAGACCCGCGCTCGCATTTTTCGTACCACTTGATCGGCACCGAGGGCGTGATTCGCTACGACCGCGACGGCTGGGTGTTTGAGGTGCGGACAAAGCACGGGACGCACCGGCTGCCGGGGTCCAGTGAGAAGAACTTCGAGGGCCTTTATGCCGCCTGGGCGCGGGCATTAGAGACGGGCGACCGCGCCGACCTGCCGACCGGCTTCGACGGGCTACGGGCGACGCAGATCGCGCGGGAGGCCACTGAAGACGTGATTGCCCACCACCGCAAGTAAAGCAGTAGAGGGAGAAGGAAAAACGCCCCGGCGGAACATCCGCCGGGGCGCTTTTGGATTTCGCAGTCGCGAGACTACATGGTGGGCTTGGCCATGGGCTTCATGGTCGAGTGCATCATGGGCTTTTTCATCATCATGCCCTTTTTCATCATCATGGGCTTCTTGCCCATCATTTTCTTGCCCATCATCGGCTTCTTCATCATGGGCTTGCTCATGGTGGAAGTCTGCGCGATGGCAGGAACGACAAGGGTGGCAACAGCGGCGACGGCGAGGATCTGGCTAACTAACTTCATGGAATGAAGCCTCCTGTGGATGTATTTCAGAGACTACAGCGTCGGCGGCGGCTGAAAAGTTCCAAAGGATTCCTTTTTTGCAAATTAATTTTTGGGAACCTGTCATCGCAGGATTTCGTCTCAAAAACGCTCCCTGAAAGGAACACATGCCATGACACTTGCGAAACGCTCCTTCCGCCGCGTCTTCATTTTGCCGTCCTTCGCGGCCTGCCTGCTCACCGCACTTCTGCTGGCGGGGTGCAACGAACACACGGACAAGCTCGGCGACATTTCTTCCAACCCGTCCGCCTATGTCAACAAAGAGGTCACGGTTGCGGGGGAAGTCACCAAAGTTTATGAGCTGCCGCTCGGCATCGCAAACATCGCCGCCTACCGGATCAGCGACGGCACCGGCCAAACCTGGGTTCTCAGCCGGGCCGGAGCGCCCCGCGAAGGAGACAAAGTGGGCCTCAAAGGAACAGTCCGCCCGGAAGGCCGGGTCGGCAGCGAAGTCTTGACCAACATCATTGAAGAAAAGCAGCGGAAGATCGAGTAGAACCAAAAATTGGAACCGGCACGGTCACGAGAACCAGCACCGGAAGTGCCGGTTCTCCTGGCTTACCTTGGCATCGTCTCCCCTATCTCGGCATCGTCTCCCCTATCTCGGCATCGTCTCCCCTATCCCAGCATCGTCTCCATTGAGGGCCGGGTCATGCGGTAGAGGAACCACTCTTTCATGCGCCGCGCCCCCATCCGGTCATACAGCGCCTGGGCGCTCGTGTTCCAGTCCAAACACGTCCATTCCATCCGCCCACAGCCGCGCTCCAGCGCGGTCTGAACGCAGAAGCGCAGAAGCGCGGTGCCGATGCCCTGCTTGCGGTACTCCGGCAGGACAAATACGTCCTCTAAATACAGCGACGGTTGAGCGAGAAACGTCGAATACGTTTGCAGCAGCAGCGCATAACCGATTGGTCCCGGCGTTCCTTCGACTTCCGCCAGCATCACCTCAAACTTCGGTGCGTCCCCGAAGCCGTGTTCAATCAGCCGCGCCTGCGCCGCAGCGTCCGGCGGCGGCAGGTTTTCGAATTCCGCCAGCGCGATAATCAGTCCAATGACCGCGTCCGCATCCGCCCGCTCCGCCCGCCGCAGTGTTATATTTGTCATATATGTTTTCCTCAATAAAGTGGCCGATTGACACGCAGAAGCAGTCTGCTTATATCGGCTTGGGCCATGATGGCAGCGTGAATGCGTTCAGATTGCGCCGCAAAGTTGTGGTCGTAAGTGCAGACAATGATGCCGTGATGCTCCGGCATCTCTTGATGCAAGCGAATGAAATGCTTTCGGTTGAATGTCAGCACCGCACGGTTTTCATCACACGCAAATTGCAACACTTCGTTGTCAGGAATGGCTTGTTCGGATCTTCCGGCTTCCTGGGTCGTCAAAACATCATGCCCAAGCTGGCGCAGACTCGATACAACTGGAAACGCAAAGTTTTCGTCCGCATAAAGCCGGGCCATAGAGAATACTCCTAGCCCTAAATCTCATCCGATTCGTTTTCCCGAATTTGCCGATTGATTTCTTCTGCATGGAAGCGCACATAGTTCCAGGCATTCGCCAAATCCTGCGCGTGCAGTGTCGGATACGCTTGCAGCAGCTCCGCTTCGCTTGTCCCTAGACGCCGGGCCTGTTCCAGCAGCCAAACGGGAATGCGCGTGCGGACGATGCATGGCTCACCGCCGCAGACGTTGGGAAGGTTCTCCACGCCGGGGAACGCATCGCCGAGGTCGCGGGCGACCCATTGCAGAAGCTGCGCTTTCTCCCCACGTGTCAGATTTGGCAAAAGTTTTTCGGCTTCCTGAATTGCGCTCATTGTCGCTCCTATTTCGCGTTCACCTAATGATTTCCTGCAAGGGAGACAGCAAGTTGTGATGGGCCAATAGGAACAACGTCCTGCACCACTTAACTCTCATAGGCTGCGCTGACTAAGACCAATAGGTCTGGCGCGGCGAGTTCAGGTAAGCGCTTGTAACGGCGATTGCTTCTGCTTCCAGGCCGACCTGCTGACAGGCCAACCGAAATGATGGCATCGCTTCAATATCCTCAAAATGTCCGTCTTCATGCAAAAGCCGCTTGCCCACTGCATCGGTAAGAGCAAAGACGAGGTTGTCGCCCGGCAGCGGCACAACATCCGCGTACAGCCGTTCAAGTTGCAACACTTGAGGAAGCTGCTGCGTCTTTTTGTTTCTCTTAGTCATCACCGTAAACTTCAGATTGATGCCATTGTACCACAGGCTACTTGGTTATCATAAGCAAGAGTGGAGGGCGTGGCAAGTAGCGCCCCTACAAACTCATTTATCAGCTTTCTTGCCGAGTGCGAAATCTATTCGCTCCTGCAACGGCGGATGGGTGAAGAGCCAGAACTTAACAAAGGGCGGCGGGCTGGGGTCGCTGAGGTTCTGCTCAGAGATGGTGACGAACCCACGGGCCATTGCCGGGCCGTTGCCGGTAATTTTGAGGCCGTAGGCGTCGGCCTGATGCTCCACTTCGCGGGAAACGCCGTTGGTGACGGGGGCAAAGAGGAACGAGAACAGGGAGACGGTCAGCAGCAGCACGGGGACAGCGGCGTAGTCGGCTGGGCCATCCACCCGCCAGCGGGACCCGAACCGGCGCAGCAGGCTCTCGGCGAACTTCTGGGCGGCGGGCAGCGCAAGCAGCAGGCCGAGGACGGTCAAGAGAAAGCCCCAGTAGAGGTGTTTCAGCACATAATGGCCCATCTCATGCCCGACAATCGCCCGAAGCTGGTCCTGCGGCATTCGCGGCGGCAGGATCGTATCCCACAGCACGATCCGGGCCGACGACCCGATGCCCGTCACATAGGCATTCGTTTCGTGCGTTTGCTTGCTCTTGTCCACCACATAAATCGGCGCGTTCGGGATGCCGGCTTTGGTGGCCAGTGCTTCAATCTGCACACGCAGCGGCCCCGGCGGCAGCGGCATAAAATGGTTGAACAGCGGGTCTACCACCAGCGGCGCGGCGAAGATGCCGAACGCGATAATCGGGACGAGCGCGGCCCAGAACCAAAGCGCCCAGCGGCGCGGGGAGCGTTTGATCAGCCAGAACAAGAGCCACAAGAGCGGCACCGTGGTGGCGATGTCTATCCCAACGCTCTTGCCAATATCGCCGAGCCAGCCGCCGGCGCTCTGCGATGACAGCCCGTACTGGTGCGGCAGGACATAGCCCCGGTAGATCGTCAGCGGGGCATGAATGACGACAAGCACGAGTGTCAGGAGCGTGTAGTAAGCGAGCAGGCGCAGGAACGAGAAGCGCAGCGGCTGGACCCAGCGGCGCAGGCGTGCTGAGAGGCCCGTCGCCAGGACGGCCCACAGGGTAAGCAGGCCATACGCTGTGCCGGCGAAGTACAGCGTGTAGCCGATCTCCGAATACCGCTTCATCTCCGGCGTGACGACGGGCGGGCGCACGTCGGCGAGAGGGAGAGGAGCAGCGTGGGCAGACAGCGGGAGTAAGAGGATAAGCAGCAGAGCGAGGGAGTAAACTCCTCTCGCTGAATAGGGTCGTCCTTCGGACGAGAAGAAACCGAACGTACACCGATCTTTCGTCCAAAGGACGACCCTAACTCGCAGATACGCAGTAATGCCGAAGGCAGAGAGGAGTTCACTCCCTCGCGCTTCTTGTTTTCCGCAGCACAGCATAACCAGGTACAATCAGTCTATGGACGCCAAAAAATTAGTCTTCGCGCCCTTCGGCGCAGATATGTTCGGCGACGACATCCTGCTGTTTGAGCAGGGCCTCGCGCTGGCGCTCGAAACCGCCGCCGAGGCTGCCGGCTTTGTTTATGCCGATGTTCACGACGCCCTCGGCGGGGCAGACAAGCGCGAGCGGCCCGTGCCGCCGCTGTCTGAAAGCGAGATCTACACGCTGGCCGGTAAGGCGCAGTGTGATGCGCTGATAGACGGCCTGCTCGCCTGCAAGCGCGACGCCGAGACCGGCGCACTCGCGCAGATTACTGTTTCCCTGCGCGTCTTCTTTCCCGGCACCGGCGAGTTTGCCGCCCCGGAGAGCCTGACGCTGACGGCGTTCGACCCCCAGGCCGCGCCGGAGGTTCTTGCACTGGATTACGATTTGTGGATCGCCTTGCAGTACCGCTTGTGCCTTGCCCTGCTGGAAACGCTCGGCGTCAACACGCCGTGGAGCTTCACGACCGACACTCTGCAAACGACGGCGTCCTGGCCGGCGTATGTGGCGTTCCTGAAAGGAAAGCGTCTGGCCCGGACCCCGGAAACCAAGCTCGGCTACTATGAGCAGGCGGCAAAGCACGACCCGGACTTTTTTCTCGCGCTCTACAACAGCGCCATGCTTTATAAAACCCAGACCGACTATTCGATGGCCCGGAAACGGCTCTCGCGGGCGGCGGCAGTCACCGAGAACCCGACCGACTTGGGCGACGTTTACTTCGAGCTGGGCCTGGCGTCTATTTATCTCGGCGACCCGAAGACGGCCCGGAACTTCTGGCAGAAGGCCGAAGAATACACGCCGGACAACCCCGCGCTTCTGGTCAACATGGCCGGAACCTATGAGCAGGAAGAAAACTGGACGGAAGCTGTTCGCTTGAACGAGCTGGCGCTGGACAAAGCGCCGGACTACCACAAAGCGGTTGTCAGCCTGGGCCGTCTTCATGCCATGTTCGGGCGGCTGGACTTAGCAATTCCGCTTTATGAGCGGGCGCTGGAACTTTCCCCCGACGATGCCCTGCGCCGCTCCGTCCTCGGCGGCTGTTATTTGGCGGCGGAGCGTCCCGAAGACGCCCGCGCTGAGTTTGAGAAGGCCGTCGCGCTCGATCCTGAAAGCGATCCCGGCTTGTATGCCGCCCAGGAACTGCAAAAGCTGGGACCGAGAGCGTCTGAAAGCGGCGAACCGGATATGCCGAGAAAGAAAAGATGGGGGCTGTTTTAGAACCCCTCCCGCTCGTTCCTTGCGGGAGGGGTTCCTACCGCCTTCCTGACCGCCCATCCCTCTGCTCCTGCTGCCCTTCCTTCTGCCCATTCTTGCGGACACGCTGCGCCCGGTCGCGCTGTTTGGCGCGGGCCAGGGCGGAGCCGGAGTTGACCGACGAATCGGCGGCGGGTGTAGACAGCGCCGCCCGGCGCATTCGGGAAACGTCTTTGCGCTCGACTTCACTGGCGTAGACCGCCGAGACTTCAGCGCCCAGCAGCAAAATCATCATGGAGTAGTAAATCCACAGCACAAACGCAATCAAGTTGCCGAGGTCGCCGTAGAGAGACGCTTTTGGCTTAAGCAGCAGGACGGACAGCCCTTTTTTCGCGATCTCAAAGGCAATAGCCGCCGTGATGCCGCCGACAAGCGCAGACTTCCAAGTGATGTTCGCGGCGGGCGATGGCAGATACTTGTAAATCACGGCGTACATAAGGCCGCTGACAACCACAGCGCCCAGCTCGACGGCGCCCGCTTGCAGGGCGCTGGAGAACGGCACGGCCTGAGCCAGCGAGCTTGCGGAAATGGCAGTGGACAACGCGGTCACCGCAAGAGACAGCACAAGCAAAACGCCCGCCCCAACCAGCAGGCCCAGCGCAACGCCGCGCAGCACAAACCAGTTGCGACTTTCTTTTGTCTCCCACGCGGCGTTCATTGCCGTTGAACCGTTAACGAAAATCTGGATGGCGGCCCAGACAACGCCGAGGAAGCCGACTATTCCGGCGACCCCGTGCCCGTTGATGATGTTCATCAAGGTCGGCCCGGCGTGACCATCCACCGTCGAGATGTGGGCCTGCTGCATGAACTTGACGACTTCCTTGTTGGCTGCCCCCGGCAGGATACGAGTGGCGAGAATGGTTTGAATTTGAGTTACAGCCTCGTCGGGCTTATGGGCATAAACGAGGCCGAGGCCCCAGAGGCCGACCAGAAGCAGGGGAATGAGCGCCAGCACGAGAAAGAACGCAAGGCCGGCAGCCAGCAGGCCACCGTTGTCCTTGCCGAAGCGCTCGAAGACGTCCAGCGTGAACTTAAGGACAAACACGCGCTTTGCGGCGGCAAGCAGCGTGGCCGGGAGTGCGGAAAGGCGGGCAAGCAATGGTTTCATAGAAAGTTATCTGTCTGGCTTGATTTGTTTGGCTTAACCGGGACGAACCGTAATGGTGGTGGGATCGGAGGCCGGGTTCCCCGACGCATCAAGCTGGGCGGCGGAAATCGTGAAGACTGTATCCCGGTTGGTGTTGAACAGCGACTTCACTTGCAGCGCAATGTCGGTGGCCTCCCAGTCGCCGTCTTTTGAGACGACCACATCTTTGGTGCCGCTCTGCCCGGAGACCGGCAGAATGCCGCCGAGCGCTTTGGAGGTGTACGAGATCGTCACCCGAACCGTGCTGCTTGGCAGGCCCCGGCCCCGCACCGTCAGCGGGGCGGAAGCATCAATATAATCGCTGTTTTTCGGGTCGGTGATGCGCGGGGCGGGTGGCGGGCCGGCGGCAATCGTGAGGCTGGTCGCCAGGTTCTTAATCACCGTCGTGCCGTCGCGGGCGGTAAACTTTGCCGAGACCGGCGCGTTGTCCACGCTGTCGCCGGCCCGGACCGTGTATTCACCGACATAAACGCCGGGGTCGGTTTCCTTCAGCGGGATGTCTTTCGCCAGGCTGCCGACCGTGGCCGAAGCTTTGCCGCCCGGCGCGGCGGCGAGCGTGAAGACAACGGTGGAACCCGCGCCGACGGCTTTCCCCGACGGCTCGTTCGTGGTAAACGCCTGGATAACCGTGCCGGTGGAAACCTTGAAGCTCCAGCTTGACGCCGCCGTGTTCCCGGCGAGGTCGCTGACGGACACGCTGACGGTATGCGGCCCGCTGGCAAGCGCGGCGGGCTTATAAGTGAACAAAGATGCCGTTGTTTCGGCGCTTGCCGTCACATCCGTGCCGTCTACGCTGATCCGGGTCGCCGCCGGGTTGACCCCGGTTCCGGGGCCGTCGGTCAGCGTTGCGTAAATCAGTGGGCGGTCGCTTTCGACACTGGCGTTTTGGGCCGGGCCGAAGTCGGTGATCTTCGGCGGCTGGCTGTCAATGCTGAGGGTGCCGGGGGCCTGGATCAGCGGGCTTTGGACGCCGCCCGCGATCAGCTTGCCGATGACGGCGGCCTCGTGCGCGGAAGCATCCTTGACCACCGTGTAGGAGCCGGTATAAACGCCGGGAGAAGTCTCGGCCATGACAACGTTCTCGGCAACGCCGGGAATAGAGAAGGTCGCCTTGCCGCCGGGGGTCCCGCTCAGGGTCGCTTTCAGCACATCGCCCGCCCGCAGGGGCCGCTTCGCATCCTGGGTGAACGAAGTCACTTCAACCGACGAGACGTTGCCCTGCAAGATCGCCGCGTTCGGGTCATTGGGCGAGATGAGCGGAGGCTTTGCCGCAGGAGTCGGCACACTGCCGGGGGGTGTCGGGTTCGGCGTTGTCGCTGTGGACACCGCAACACCGTAGCCGAGGTTGTTGGCGGGGTTTGTCCGAACGACGACTGTTTCATACGGCTTCAGATCGCTAAGAGCAACCGCCGCGCCTTCAAACGTGATCGGCGCATCGGCGGTAAGCTCGATTGTGCGTCCGCTGTCGAGTGTCAGGGTCGCCGCGCCGCTTGCCAGATGGCCCAGGGAGACAATCGTGCCTCTGACCTGCCCGAACGACGCCGTCACGACGGTGGCAGCGCCGCCGTCCCCACGCTGGACCGTGACCTGGTCGCCCGGCTTGATCTCTGACAGCGGAACCACTGTGGCAGGCTTCTTGTCCACCGAGCGCAGGATAATGGTGGACGCACTCAGCGGCACCGTCGTGTTGGCCCCGCCGACCCGCACAGTCAACTGTGTCGGGGTGGTGTTCGTGTAAACCCCCGTCACTTCCCCGCTGAGGGTCGTGTTCCCCGCCACGGTCGGCAGGGACGCGAGATGCGGGTCAATAGTTTGGATCGTCACTGTGCTGAGGGCCGGGTTCCAGCGAACCGACGCGCCGAGCGACTCCGAGATAAACCGCAGGGGAACGAGCGTTGTGCCATTGATAAGCTGCGCCGGCAGCGGCAAGGATTGCGGCTGGCCGTTGACCGTCGCCGTCAGCGCCCCGACCGGCAGGATAATCGCGGTCGCGCCCTTCTGCCCATAGACGGTCTGAGTGGCTTTGTCGAAGTGGACGGAGGCGCCGAGCGCCTCAAAGATGCCGCGCATCGGCACCAGCGTCGAGCCTTTGATCTGCTGCGCCTGCGTTCCGGTGAATAGGAGCGGAGCGCCGTTCAGCACGACATGGATCGGTGCCTGGGCATGGACGGCAAGCGGGGTTGCGAGAAGCGCCGCGAGCGCGAGTTGTGTTTTCGTTCGTGTGTTCATAATCTTTTAATCTGTTCTCAATTTTATCCGAATGCCTGTCTTCCTAAACGGCACAGCGGAAGTTGGGTATAATCAACATCTATGTACGACCTAATCATTGTTGGAGCCGGCCCCATCGGCCTGGCGGCGGCCTGCGCGGCCCAGGATGCCGGCCTGAACTTCTTAATCTTGGACAAGGCCGGCCCCTGCCAGAGCATTGTTGAATACGCGCCTCGGCAGAGTTTTTACTCCCCGGCGTCGGAGCTGGAAGTCGGTGGCGTTCCCTTCCCGATGGCCGCCGACGACAAGCCGCGCCGGGAAGACGCGCTCGCCTACTACCGGGCTGTCATCACGAGCCGCCGCCTGCCGCTCCAAACCTGGGAGCGCGTGGAATCGGTGACGAAAACGCCGGACGGGTTCGCAGTCAAAACGAGGCAGCAGCCCGACGACGCCTGGACAAAGACCTACGCCGCGAAGTTCGTCCTGATTGTCAACGGCGTTTGGGACCAGCCCCGCACCTTGTCCATTCCCGGCGCTGACCTGCACAAAGTCACGACTCATTACCTAGACCCGACGCCGTTTCTAGGAAAAGATTGCCTAACCATCGGCGGCGGCAACTCCGCCGCCGAAGTCGCCATGTCGCTGTCCCGTGCCGGAGCCAAGTCGCGCCTTGCACTCATTGAGCCGTCGTTCGATGTCTGCAACCTGCGCCCGTTCGTCCTGCGCGAGCTGCTGATTTTGGTCGAAGAGCAGAAGATAGAAGTCTTCTTCGAGACCGAGGCGAGCGAAATCACGCCGACTGAAGTGTGTTTGAAGTCCCGCAAGGACGGCAGCCAGCAGAGCATTCCCAACGACTTCGTCTTTATCCTCATCGGCCAGAACCCGGACATTCCGCTGCTGGAAGCCGCCGGCATCGCGATCAACCCCGACGACCAGCGCCCCGTCTACAGCAACGACACGTTCGAGACCGGCGTTCCCGGCCTGTATGTCGCCGGCAGCATCGCCCGCGACCAGCACATCGTCAATGGCCGCCCGAACGCCGTCAAAACCGTGGAAGAGATTGCAGCGCGGGTAAAAGAGCAGCTTTAGGAGCGTAGGATTAGGAAACCGTGGGATTGAAATCCTACGCTGTGGGGCGAAGCGCCGAGTGTCCACCTTCGTGGACAAAGAGCAGAACAAGAAGGCAGCATCATCCTATTCTTCGTCCACGAAGGTGGACGGTAGGCGTCTGCGCCCCATAGCCGAGCAATTCATTGCCACGGCTCTCTCTCACGACAAGAAATACGATGGAATTCACAGCCGCCGAAGAGCAATGTCGAGAACGGATCATCGGCTTGATCCTCACCGCCAGAACGCTTGCTGAGATCGCAGAGGCAAGGCTGGCATTACAAGAATGGGTCGCTGAACATCCTCACGATTTAGGCGTCGCAGATGGTTTCGATCATCTCGCAATGTCCCATTCCATTGCTGAGAGCCGGGAAGCCATTCCAGCATAATTCACATGCATAATTCACATGCATAATTCACATGCATAATTCACATGATGCTGGATAGCTCCTTATGAAAAAGCAGTGGAAATGGGTCATCGGCATTGTTGTCTTCTGTATACTCGCGCCGATTGTCTCGTTTGCGACCTATATTGGGATACGCGGTCATGCGATGAATAGTGGAGCCGCCATTGCAGCCCAATTTCTCGGTGACTTGCGAAGCCACGACTATGTCGCGGCTCATGCGCTGATGGCCCCGTCTGAGCAGGCAGCAATTTCTGTCACCGCACTTCAGAAGGCGCAGGAGCAAATCGAGAAGAAGCACGGTCCCTGGATTTCTTCCGCGACATGTAATGAGCAGCACCCAGATGATGCGCTTGATCATATCGCCTACTTTTACGATGGAGGTGTTAAGCGCGACGAGATTATGCCTCTCATGGTTCGGGTGGTTCGCACTGACGACGGCTGGCGGGTTTTGGAGTATCAGTACGATGATGACCCAGCGTAATCACAGGAGCAAGATTAAGCATTGCTGATGGTACAATGGCCCACAATTTTGGCGGCGTTTCTCGCGTCGCTGGTCGAGTTTGTTGAGGCGCTGACCATCGTGCTGGCGGTCGGAGCCGTGCGCGGGTGGCGTCCGGCGCTTGCCGGGGCGGGTGCGGCGGCGGCGCTGCTAGCGGTTCTCGTCGCGGCGTTCGGGCCGCGTCTGGCCTCGCTGAATGAGCATGTCTTTCAGCTTGTCGTCGGCGTTCTGCTGCTGCTGTTCGGCCTGCGCTGGCTGCTGAAAGCCATTCTCCGGGCTGGAGGCGTGATCGCGCTGCGCGATGAAGCGGAAGAATATGCGGAAACAGAAGCGGCGATGCAGGACGGCGGCGGGCGGGCAGGCGATGCCGGCGCGGCGCTGGCGTCGTTCAACGGCGTCTTTATTGAAGGCATCGAAGTGATCTTTATCGTTCTGACACTCGGCACGGTCGGACATGCACTCGTACCGGCGTCGCTCGGCGCAGTCGCGGCAGCCGTGCTGGTCATCGGGCTGGGCTTGGTCGCTCGGAAGCCGCTGCTGCTTATCCCGGAGAACGCGCTGAAGCTGGTGGTCGGGGCGCTGGTCTCGGCGTTCGGGACACTTTGGACCGGCGAAGGGCTGGGCCTAATCTGGCCGGGCGGAGTCTGGACCCCGCTGCTCCTGTCTTTGGGCTACTTTGCGGTTGCGGCAGCCGGGTTCGGACTGGCAAAAGCGGTGAAGCGCGGGGTGCGGACATGAAGGTGCTGCGGACTGTTTTAGAAGAATTGGTCGGCCTGTTCGTGGACGACTGGGCATTGGCGGCCCTGATCCTGCTCTGGGTGGGTTTGTTTGCTCTGGTACTGCGCTCGGCGCTGGGGCTTTGGGGAGGGCCGACGCTCTTCGCCGGGCTTGCGGGAATCGTGCTTGTTTTCGTGGCCCGAAAGGCGCGGCGCTGACAGCGGGGAACAAAAGCAAAAGCATTTCTGTCTGTCGGGAATGATTTCGGACAAATCTGAGGTATCCTAAGTGGTAACTCTATTCCAAATTCTGACTCCGCCCGTATCGCAAGGACATCCTCTCGCATGCAAATTCGCACGATCCAGCACGCCGTTCCCACCAAAAAAGTCACCAACGACGATATTTTAGAGACGTTCCGCCGCGAAAGCGAGGGCCATCTCGCAAAGTCCGAGATTGACAAGCTGGAAAAGCAGGTGCGCGAAACACTCGCCACCGCCGGAACGGAAGTGCGCTACAAGCTGAACACCGGCGAAAAGGCCATTGACTTTGTTCTTGCTGCCGGGCGGCAGGCGCTCGCCGACGCCAAAATTGCGCCGGGGGACGTGGATTTCCTCATCTACACCGGGGTCGGACGCGGCTGGCTGGAGCCGGCGATGGCAAATGTCATCCAGAGTGAGCTGGGGATGCCGAACGCCACCTGCTTTGATATGCTGGATGCCTGCGCGAGCTGGCTGCGCGGGATGCAGATCGGCCACAGCTTGATCCAGAACAAGACGTACAAATGCGGCATGATTGTGAACTGCGAAAGCAGCCTGGTCCGTTCGTTCTGGTCGTCGGAGATCAAAGACTCAAATGATCTCAAGCACCGGGTCGCCCAGTTTACTATTGGCGAGGCGTCCACCGCGACCATTATCACCGACGAGAACCCGAACGACGATTTCCGCTTCCTGTTCAAGAACTTCGGCGAGCATTACAAGCTCTGCATGATTCCGCTGTCCAACATGGCCGACTTCATGCCGTCTACGCCCGATGCCCGCTACGCCGAGTTCCAGTTCTTTTCGCTTTCCCGCGATCTCGTCGTGACCACGGTCAAGAAGATCGCCGAAACGTATTCCAACGACCCCCATTTCCGTTCCGGCTGCTACGATATTGCGTTCGGCCACGAAGCCAGCCAGAAGGCCAGCGAAGTCCTGGTCAAGCACATCGGCCTGCCGCCGGGCGTCTACTACTCAGTCCATCCCCGCTACGGCAACTGCGTCTCGGCGTCCGTCCCGCTCGGCATGAGTCTCGCGCAGAAAGAAGGCCGCCTGCGCCGGGGCGACAAAACACTCATCGTCATCGGCAGCGCCGGCGTGTCTGTGGGTTTGGCGTCGTTTACCTACTAACGCTCTTTCTTCCGTCCGCGAAGCAGACATTTTGCACTTCTAAAGCCCCGGTCTTCCAGACTGGGGCATTTTGCTTACGAGGCACCTACAATGCGTCAGACTTTAGAACAGCAAGAAAAGTCGCTTAAGTGGTTTATGAAGAATCGCTGGTGGCTGACTGCGATGTATGTATTTTGGGTGATTGTTCACACCCAAGAGATCTTTCAGAAGCACACGCAGTGGCCTTTCATCCTGTGGCTCTCTTTGCCTCCTGGCGTTCCCATTTGGCACTCGATTTGGGAGAACATTTTCGGCGTCGCGTTGTTCTCGTTTTTGCTGGTTAGCTCTTGGGTGCGCGTTTACAACTACAGACGTGGGCAATCTCTCGCGGAGCAGACGGCTTTGCAGAAGGTCACGAAGCCGCCGGAAGGTGTTTGGCCCCCGCCGCCTCTTTGACCTACCTCCTTGCTTCGCAGGGTCCTCCCTAAAGGGAAGATTCGGAGCAGAGGAGCATACTCACGCTTATCTTCTTTATCCTCCCTTTAGGGAGGACCACAGCGAAGTAACTTGTTACGAAGCGGTGCGGTAGGTCTCCGAACCGTTTCTGCCGCTCCTGAGTCTATCGGCAAGAGGTTTCTCATGCCCACCCCCAAACGTCCCTTTTGGCAGCAGTTCTCGGCCTGGCGGTTATTCTGGTGCTTTTTCTGCCTTACCTGCGGCCTCACCCTGCCTCGCGCTATACGGTGACAGATCTCGGCGTTCTGCCGGGCGACACGAAAAGCGGCACGTTTGCCATCAACAGCCGGGGCGCGGTTTGCGGGTATACACAGGCGATCAACAAGCGGGCCTGCGTCTTCCAAAACGGCACAATCACCGTCAGCATCGGCCCGCTGCCCCGGCTCGCGGAGAGCCTGGCGCGAGGCATCAACGCTCAGGGGACGGTGCCGGGCGATTTCGGCGCGGCACCGGCGGAGCAGGCATTCGTATTCCAAAAGGGCAGGATGATTGCCCTCGGCACACTGCCGGGCTTCAGCGACAGCCGGGGCGTCGCCATCAACACGGCAGGAGAAGTCGTGGGGCAGGTGATGCTCTCAGCCCCGCGCGGCCCGTTCACTGAACATGCGTTTGTTTATCGCCAGGGCAAGATGACGGACTTGGGCGCTTCGCTCGGCGGCGACAGCGAAGCGCGGAGTATCAATTCACTGGGGCAGGTGGTTGGCTTTTACTCTCCCCGCACGGGACAAGTTATCAGAGCGCCCTTCCTTTATGACCTCCGCCGGAAAACGATGACGACGCTGCCGCTGCCGGCGTCTTGCCTTCAGGTTACGCGAACTCAGTCAACGATTTAGGACAGGTGGCCGGCAGGGTCAGCATCGGGAGCCTCGTTCATGGAGCATTGTGGAGCGGCGGGCGTTTCACCGATCTCGGTGTGCCGGCAGGGTACGACGACTCCGAGGCAGCGTGTATCAACAACCGGAGCGAGATCGTCGGGCGCTGTTTTCGCGAGGACAGCCCCATTCACACGTTTTTGCAAAGCCAAGCGGGCCATAGCAGCCCCTTGCAGCGGTATTTGGAGCGGCACATGACCGGGGCGTTTGTCTGCAAAGACGGCAGGATGCAGGACTTAGGAGAGCTAATCCCCAAAAACTCCGACTGGACTTTGGAACAAGCAAGCAGCATCAACGACAGCGGCCAAATTGTCGGTAAAGGTTTCCATCACGGCCAGGAACGTGCGTTTCTGCTGACGCCGGTGCAGTGACATTTAATGCCCCAGCGCCGGTTTTGCGGCGGGACTGGGCCGCTTTAGCAGCAGCACCAGCGGGAGGGCGGCGGCGTAGGCGAAGCAGAGCAGGCGGAACGCATCCAGGTAGCCGAGCGCCAGTGCTTGCTGCCGAATTGTCTGTTCCAGGAGACCCAGCGCCGCAAGCGGGGCCGACGCGGCGCTCATGCCATGCGCGGTCAGCGCACTCGCCGCCGCCGACAGGCGCTCGGACAAGGGCAGACTGCCCGCGTAGAGGTGGGTGACGAGAGCCGTCCGGTGGCTGTCAGACGCACGAACAATGGTTGTTTGGAGGATGGCAATTCCAAACGCGCCGCCGAGCTGGCGACCTAGTCCAAGCTGCGCGGCTCCCTGCCCGATCTGCGCTCCGTGAAGGTCACCAAAGGCCGCAACGGAAATCGGAATAATCAAAAATCCGACCCCAGCCCCTTCCAGCAGCACGCCCAAGAGCGTGTTCCCCAGCCCGCTTTGCGGCGAAAGATGAGTTAAATCCCATAGTCCCCAGGCACCGGCCGCAAGGCCGGCGGCGATCAGCAGACGGGGGTCAATCTTTTTGTTCAGCAGCGTCCCGCAAAGCACCACCGCCGCGAGAGTTGCCAAACCTTCGGGAATCAGTGCAGCACCGGACGCCGTCGGTGTCAGATCGAGGACGTTCTGCAAAAACTGCGGCAGCACGAATGCCAGGCCATACAGGCCGAAGCCGGTGGCAAAGTTCAGCGGCACTCCCGCCGCAAGGCTCCGCTCCTTGTAGACCCGCAGGTCAATGACCGGGTGACAATTTCGCGGCGACAGTTCCCAAAATATAAGAGCAGTCAGCGAGACGACTGACAGCAGCGATAACCGCGCGATGAGAACACTGCCGAACCAGTCCTGCCGCTGCCCTTCTTCCAGCACATATTGCAGCGCTCCTAAGCCGGTCGCCAGCAGGCCGATCCCCAGCCAGTCCGCCGGGCCAGAGGCGGCAGTTCCGCCTTGATGCTCCGGTGGGTCGTGCAGAAACGATCCCACGAATGCAAATGCGGCAAGGCCGATGGGGATATTGATGAAGAAAACCCAGGGCCAGGAATAGTTATCGGTGATCCAGCCGCCGAGCCAGGGTGCGACCGCCGGAGCCAGCAGCACGCTGAACCCAAAGACTGACTGCACCAGCCCCTGCTGCGACGCGGGGAAGATCTCAACTACTGTCGCCTGCGCCGTAGAAATCAGCGCCGCACCTGCCATACCCTGTCCAATGCGCCAGAGAATAATCTCGCCTAAATTGCGGCTCAGGCCACACAGCAGACTGCCGAGAGTAAACAAAGCGATGGAGAGCAGCAGGTAGCGCTTGCGGCCCAGGCGCTGCGACAGCCAGGCAGTCATCGGCAGCACGACGGCGTTCGCCAGCGTGTAACCGGTGGCGACCCAAGCAATCTGGTCACCGGTCGCCCCTAAGTTGCCCGCCATTTGCGGCAGAGCAACATTGACGATGGAAACGTCCACGACTTCCAGCAGGGCCGCAACGACCAGCCCTGCCAGCACCAGCCAGCGGAAATGGGCGGGAAGCACTGCCGATACAAGTTTAGAAGACATCATTTCACTTTCTTTGCTATACTGACTGGTCAGTGTAATAATCTAATCAAAATTATGCGTCTTGAGTGCCGCTCATGTTTAGGCCGATGACTCCAAAAATAATTAAGCCGAGTGAGACAGCTTTCGCTACTGTCAGTGGCTCGTGGAACGCGAGGCAACCAATGAGTGCTACCAGTGCCGTTCCCGCCCCGCAGCGCAGCGCATACACCAGCCCCATCGGGATGCGCCGGAGCGCCAGCGCCAGGCAGATTAACTCCAAGCCGTAGCAGAGCAGCATTGCCAGTGCATACCCCGGCTTGGAGAAGCCGCCGGACAGCTTCAGGCAGGTGACGCCAGCGGCATCCAGCCCGACAACCAGAACAAGATAAAACATTGTCAGCATCTTCTCCAAAATAACTCAATGCGCCAAACTAATTCGCCAAGTTTAGCCCGGCGACGCCGGCCACCGTGCAGGCCAGCGCGGCGGCTTTCCAGCCGTTCAGTTTTTCCCGAAACCAGACTGCCCCGACAACCGCCGTCAGCGCAGTCCCCGCTCCCCCCCAGAGGGCATATGCCGTGCCGAGCCGGACATGCCGCAGCGCAAGGGACTGGCAAAACAACTCCAGCCCGTAGCAAACCGCCATGACCAGCAGCGGCCACTGCCGCCCAGCTTGTGTCAGCTTCATGCAGGTGAATGCGGTCACATCGAGCAGCACGACTGACAGCATCAGCAGAACAGTCATATTTTTCTGCTCCCGTTCTCATCGTTTTGGCTCTTCGGCGATGCAAGTGCCAGCATCTTTTCGATCACTTCCGCCCGGAACGCACCGGTCGGCGGGGCGAGGCCAAACAGCTCGCAGACCCACAGACCATCAGTAGCAAGCCGCAGAACAGTCGCAAGCGCCGGGTCCAGGCCATCCCCGGCGATCTGTTCCTGCCAGACAGCGTAACGCGCCCGCAGGCTGTCGAGCAGGCGCGGGTCGTTTCCAACCGCCGCGAGCAGGGCGGGACTGGGATCATCCGGGTTGTCGCCGGGGGATGGAAGCTGGGCACGGATCATGGCGCGGAGCGCGTGTCCGGGGGCGACATCTTCCTCCCACGCCAGCGCCTGCTCCGCGAAGCTCAGTTCGAACTTGGCGATCAAGTGGTCAATCATGGCTTTAATCAGTGCATTCTTGCTGTGGAAGTGATATAGGATAATGCCCTTGCTCATGCCGGCCTCAAGAGCGACGGCATCCAGTGTTAGCTTCGCGACGCCGTCACGGGCGGCGACCCGATTGGCAGCTTCCAGCAGCTTGGTTTGGGTAGTTAGTGGTTCCATATTTTCTATTATACTGTCCGGTCAGTTTAATGTCAAGTGCTATTTGACAATCGCTTGAACTTCCTTCATACTATCCTTGCACTTATCTTCTTATTGATGCAAAGGATACTCTTCGATGAACCCGACCCTGAAAGAAGTCATTTTGGTGGCAAGCGGCGACCTGCGGCTGGCGGCGAACCAGACCTGCGAGGCCGCGCAGGCGGCGATGGAAGCGCAGCTTACGGCGGCAGTCGCCAAAGAAGGATGGACGGTGAAACGGGGGCATCCGTATGATCCGGTCAAGAAGCACGGCTTTATTGACGGGCAGAAGTACGGCATGGAAGTCTTTCTCGGTATTGACCCCCACGCGCCGCTGATCGTCGCGGAGGCGGTCTGGCAGTATTCCAATCATGTGCTGGCCGGGCTGATGACGCATCGGGGGCCGATCTTAACCGTCGCGAATTGGAGCGGGCAGTGGCCGGGGCTGGTCGGAATGCTCAATTTGAATGGGTGCCTGACCAAAGCGGGGGTCAAGTATTCGACGCTTTGGAGCGAGGATTTCACCGACTCGTTCTTCACGAACGGCCTGCGGGCGTGGCTGCGGGACGGCACGGTTCGGCACAACAAAAGCCACGTCTGTCCCTATGATGAATCGGAAGCGCCGGAAGAGAGCGTCACGGTGGGCCATGAGTTTGCCGGAGCTTTGCGGCACCGGAAAGCCATTCTCGGCATCTTTGACGAAGGCTGTATGGGCATGTACAACGCGATCATTCCCGATGAGCTGCTGCATGACGTCGGCGTCTACAAAGAGCGCCTCAGCCAGTCCACTTTGTACGCCAAAATGCAAACCGTCTCGGACGCCGACGCCCAAAATGTCTACCAGTGGCTGGTGCAGCACGGTATGACGTTCCACTTCGGCCCGGATGACGCCCAAGATTTGACCGAAGCACAAGTCTTGGGACAATGCAAAATGTACGTCGCAGCGATGCGGCTGGCCGACGAGTTCGGCTGCGCGGCTATCGGCATTCAGTATCAGCAGGGGCTAAAAGAGTTAGCCCCGGCCTCGGATTTGGTGGAGGGCCTGCTGAACAATGTCCAGCGGCCGCCCGTGCGGCGCGAGGCGGACGGGGAAGAGCTGTACGCGGGCCGGGCGCTGCCGTGCTTCAACGAAGTGGACGAATGCGCGGGCTTCGACGCTTTAGTCACAAACCGCCTGTGGCGCAAGCTCGGCTGGCCGCCGGAGACGACCCTGCACGACCTGCGCTGGGGCCGGCAGTACACGGGCGAGGGCCGAGACGAATATGTCTGGGTCTTCGAGATTTCCGGCGCCGTCCCGCCCGCCCACTTTTCCAACGGCTACAAAGACGCAGTGAGCGAGCGCCAGCCGCCGATGTATTTTCAGCGGGGCGGCGGCACGATCAAAGGCGTTTCGAGGCCCGGCTCCATCGTCTGGAGCCGCGTCTTCGTCGCTGAAGGCCGGCTGAAAGTAGACCTCGGCCTCGCCGAATCCGTGGCTTTGCCCGACGCCGAGACCGAGGACCGATGGGCGCAGACCACGCCGCAGTGGCCGATCATGCACGCCGTTCTGAAGGGCATCTCGCGCGACCAGATGATGGCCCGCCACAAAGCAAACCACATTCAAGTCGTCTACGCCCCCGGCCCGGACGCCGCCCGGCGCGGCCTCTACGCCAAAGCCGCCGCGTTTCAGGCACTCGGCCTGGAAGTGGCTTTGTGCGGGGAGATTTAAGCGCCATGAAGCTAGGAACAGTTTTCGTGGCGGTGGCAGCGGCGCTTCTCTGGCCGCTCCTATTCTGCGGCGCGGTTGCGAGTTCTCCGCCCAAAAACGCCAAAGCCAACAAAAACATCAAAGCCAAAGACTTTATGAACACGTTCGGCGTGAACATTCACTTCGGCCAGAACAACTACCGGAACTTGCAGGCCGTCGCCGACGCCCTGGGCAGCATTGGCGTTTCGCGGGTACGCTGCGACTGCAAAAACACCTCCGATGTGGCGAATTGGAGGGCGCTGGCGGCAAAAACAAAGCCCTATTTCCCGGACGGCCTGAAAGCGGATGTCTTAATCACGGGTTATCTGAATGTTCCCGCAGTGACACTGACAAGCCAGGAAAGTGTTATTCCCCAGATTGCTCCGATTTTAGAGAGCATTGAAGGTCCCAACGAGATCAACAACTACGATGTCGGCAACGGAACACACGGGCCGTCTGATATGTTCGATCAAACCCGGAACTATGCCGCCAACTCTCTCGCTTGGGCGAAAGCGCTTTGGGCCTGGAAGTCAACGGAAAAGCCTCTTGCGGACGTTCTGCTTTTTGCCCCCAGCATCGCAAGCGGCCTGCCGGAAGAGTACGCGAGCCTGCCCGATGTCTCTCCTTATGTCTCGGCGGGCAGCCTTCACTTCTACGCCGGGAACGGGCGAGAGCCGTCGAACTTTGGCGGCGGCAATTTCTCCGCCCTCTGCGACTGGTATCACGCAGCGGCCGCTCCCACGCAGCCCCTGGCACTGACGGAATGCGGGCAAACAACGGCAGGCAGGCCGGGACAAGGAGGATGCGACGAGGCGACTCAGGCCAAATACATTCTGAACCAGATGTGTGACAGCATTGCCAAAGGAGTTCACCGGGCCTACTTATATCAGCTCATGGACGACACCCCAGACGGCGACCCCACCGGCAGCGGCGGCGCAGAAAGCCATTTCGGTCTGTTTGATTACCAGTGGCGGACCAAGCCTGCCGCGCTGGCGCTGGCGAACGTCAAAGCCCTGCTCCGTGACGGCCCCGCCCGCTTTGCTCCCGTTGTTCCCGCTTACAGCATCACCGGCCTTACCTCTGCCGGCAGCGCCGGAAGCAGCTTCTCGGTCAGCAAAAGCGACGGCAGCACGTTTATCATCGTCTGGAATGAGCCTCCGCTTTGGGATCAAATAACTAACGCTCCAGTCACGCCGCCGGCCGACAGCGTGACCGTGCGCTTCGGTAAAAACTCTGCTTATAAAGTTTATAATCCCCTCAGCGGCTCAACTCCCCTCGCCTCCGGCCACAGCTCGCAAGTCACCGTAGATGTCGCCGGCTCTCCTATTTTCATCCAAATCGTGCCGCCCCACTAGGACTGTCGGGCGCTTGCGTTGAAAACTCCTCTCGAAGCGGCTATAATACGATTCACAAGCCGCTCCGCTGAAAAAGCGGCTTTTCTTGTTTTACTCTATCTCACCTTTCAAGGACGATAAAAGCCTCTTATGACACTGCCCTCCCCAACTTTGCCTTTGACGGCGGATGCAAACAACCAGAAACTGCGCGGCGGCTACTACACACCGCGAGTCATTGCCGAGTTTCTTGCAAACTGGGCGATCCAGTCGGCGTCGGACGAAGTGCTGGAGCCAAGCTGCGGCGATGGGTCATTACTGGAAGCCGCCGCCAAGCGCCTGCTTTCGCTTGGCGCATCTTCAGAAGCTGCGGGCAGCCGACTTCAAGCCGTGGAGCTATACGAGTCAGAAGCAGTCTTAGCTAGGCTACGCTTGGAGAGTTTAGGCGTTCCGGCTCAGGATGTTGTCACGGTTTCCGACTTCTTCTCTTCAGGGGATCAGGCATGGGGAATTGTCGGCGAGCAGTGTGATGTCGTCCTCGGCAACCCGCCGTTCCTTCGCTACCATGCGTTCCCGGACGATCAGCGGGACCGCGCGTTCCGCATCATGCAGACAGCGGGCCTTAGTCCCAGCAAGCTGACTAATTCTTGGGTGGCGTTTCTGGTTGCCTCCAGCCTGCGACTGCGGGCGAATGGCCGCCTCGCGATGGTTGTTCCTGCGGAGCTTTTGCAGGTCAAGTATGCCGAGCAGACGCGGGCGTTTCTGGCGCGGCACTTCGGCGCAATCACGATTGTGACGTTCCGCCGGCTTGTCTTTGACGGCATTCAGCAGGAAGTCGTTTTGGTGCTGGCCGAAAAGAACCCGAAGATTGAAAGCGGCATAGACGTGATTGAGCTTGACGATGCCGAAAGCCTGCACGGCTACGAGGTCAATCTCCGCGCCCGGCACCACCTGAAAGCCATTGTCCATGCCGAGGAAAAGTGGACGCAGTATTATTTGGAAGAGCGCGAAATCGGACTGCTTCGGTCACTCAAAGCTCATCCAAACTTGACCCGGTTCGGCCAGCTTGGCTGCGTAGATGTCGGGGTCGTGACCGGCAACAACGCCTTCTTTGTGCTGACCGAAGCTCAGGTGCAGGCGCAGCAGCTTTCGGAATACACGCTGCCGCTGGTGGGACGAACGGCGCAGCTTCCCGGTCTAACTTATACGGAAGAAGATTGGCAGACAAATCGGCAGGCGAATGTCCTCTGTCACTTGCTGAACTTGCCGGCGGTCCATTTCGACGCGCTTTCGGAGCCGATGCAGGCATATGTCAAGCGCGGCGAAGACGCGGAGATGCACATCGGTTTTAAGTGCCGCAACCGGAAGATATGGTACATCGTGCCGACGCTCTGGTCCCCGGATGCGTTTTTGTTCCGGCAGATTCATGGCTACCCCAAGCTTGTCGAGAACCGGACGCAGGCCACTTCCACCGACACGATCCACCGGGTCCGCTATCATCAGCCCCAGCAAGCCGACCAGATCAGCATGGCATTCTTAAACTCTATGACATTCGCGTTTGCCGAAGTGCTGGGCCGCTCCTACGGCGGCGGCGTTTTAGAATTGGAGCCGAACGAGGCCGAGCAAATTCCAATTCCATTCTTCCTAGATACCCAGCTTGATTTGGAAGAACTGGACTGGCTGGAACGCGCGGGGCAGATCAACACCATTCTCAACATCACGGACAAAGCGCTCTTGCAGGGCAAGATGGGTTTGGACAAAAACGAGATTGAAATGCTAAGAAGCGCATGGCGCAAGCTGTCGGGACGCCGGATTGGGCGCAAAGTCAAAGCCGCCAAGACTGGGGCTGCCTAATGCCGAGGCTCCAGACCATGCCGCCGCTTGTCATTCCACCGACGGAGATTGCAAGGTTCGGCGCGACTTGGACCGCAAACAATGGCAGCCTGAGCCGGACGCCGCCGCAGTCATCGGGCGAACTCGGCAAGCTGTTCGACATGGCAGTCGGCACCGCGCTTGCCGCGATGCTCGGCGGCGTGTCCATTGAAGTCCCGTCGGCGACCACGCTTACTCCCCCTAAGCCGGACTGCGTAGAGGTTGGGCCGGTTCGGATTATTGGCGGGGTGCGGCCGCAGAACTTTGATGTCGGCTACCGACCCGACGGCGTCCGGTTTGCGTATGACAGCAAAACCCTGAACGACGCAAAAAGCGTCGGTAAAAATTGGCAGAACATGATCAATGACTTGGCAACCGAGGCGACGACGGTACATAGCCGCTTTCCTCATGCCGTCGTTGCCTTCATGGTCATTGTCCCGGAGCCGTGTTTAGGAGAGCCGCAGCGGTCAGCAATGGTGGAAACGCTGGAACGGCTGGCCCGCCGTCAGAAGGTCGAAGACTCGGATTATATGGCGGAATCCATCTCGCTGGTGGTTTGGAACCCGGACGATGGCAGTATCAGCAGCGGCATCCCCGCCCCGGCGTCGCCGCTGCGGATTGAGAAGTTCTCAATTCAAGTGGAGACAGCTTACGTCAGCCGCTACAAGGGACTTCCGCCCCATGCCACCTAGCCTCATTCCGCCTCATGAGTGTTCACGGTTTTGAGAGTTTGCAGGCGGCGGTAAGCGAGCGCGGTCAGGCCGGTGCGGCGCTTGAAAAGCTTGAGAAAGTAGCTGGCGTCGTCAATGCCGCAGGCGCGGGCGATTTCGCCGACGTTTTGGTCGGTTTCCCTCAGCAGGTGCTGGGCGTACTCCATGCGGTAGTGGTGGATAGCCTGGGTGACGGTTCGCCCGTAATGCCGGTGATACACGCGGCTCAAATAGCTGGGATTGCAGAGCAGGGCATCGGCGACTTGGGACAAGGTCAGCGGCTCGTGGCAGTGCGTGTGGATGTAGATGTCGGCGCGGCCAGCTAGGGTCGCCGCCGCGCCGGCTTTGTCCGGTGCCTGCGGCGGGCGGGCGATCTCGCACAGCATGAGCGAGATCAGCAGGGCGGCGGCCGCCGGGTCCAGCCGCTGGGCGTCCTGTTCGTTGAGGTAGTGCCGGAACAGCGTTTCCAAGAACGCCGGGTTCGCGACCGCCGTATGCTGCGGCACTTGAAGCGCTTGCTTTGCGCTTGCCTGCTTTGGGGCGGTCTGGTTTGAGGCCGCATCAAGCTCGAAATGCACCCAAAAGAACTCCAGGCCCGGCGGGGAGTCGGCATTGCCCTCATGCCGCCGCCCAGCCCACAAAAGCAGGGTTTCCCCGGCCCGCACTGTGAACTTCTTTTCTTCCTCTTGAATTTCCAAAACGCCGGCACGCACAAAGATAATCTCAAACGACGGCAGGCGGCGGCTGGGGTGCCGCCCTGGGCTGCGCGAGACGAACAGCCCAGCCCAGTCCGGGCAGGCCCGCAGCGGCAGGAGCGGCGTATACTCAAAACACTCGTTTGTCATACTACTTGTCTGCCATTATACTCGTTTGTCATCCTACCAGGGAGATATACCGGTAAAAATAATCTTATTTTTCTACTGTTTCGTTTGATTGACGATATGTGTTAAATTATGTTATCATTATCTCGTTCCTGTTTCTACTCCTACCCATTTTTCGCGAAAGGAAAATTCATTGAAGACTATTTACTCTCCGCAGGCGGCTCCAGCACCGCGTCGCGGCTTTACGCTCATCGAGCTGCTCGTCGTCATCGCCATTATCGCCATCCTTGCGGCGATTCTTTTCCCTGTGTTCCAGAAAGTCCGCGAGAATGCCCGCAAAGCGTCCTGCCAGTCCAACGAAAAGCAGCTCGGCCTCGCACTGATCCAGTATAGCCAGGATTACGACGAGCGGATCGTTCGCGCCTGGTACGGCCCGAATGGCTACCAAGCTTCCACAAATATGAACATCGCAAACCCTGTTTATAAGTGGATGGATGCTGTCTATCCCTATGTCAAAAGCACCCAAGTATTCCACTGCCCGGATGACAGCGGCATCAACGGCAGCACCGGCAACTACATCCCCGCCGTGCAGATCGGCACGTCTGCCGACCCGCAGGCACTCACCGCCGGCAGCACCGACGATAAAAACTACGGCAGCTATGCGATTAACTCGGCCTATTATGGCGTCAATGACGACAATATTCGCGGCCCAGCCAATACAACCGGCTCTAATGACCCTGGCTATGCGCTGAACAACCTGCAATCTCCGGCGACCACGATTTGGGTGACGGACGGCAGCGGCAGCTACCAGGTTGACTGGGATGTCCAGAACAACGCAAAAATTGCCACCGACGGCGCTTATCAGTCTGTCGGCAGCCACGGCGGGCGTGGTGATGGCGCGGCAGTGGCCCGGCATGGCGGACCTGACTTGTGCAACGTGCTTTACTGCGACGGCCATGTCAAATCTCAGCGGATCAGCACGATCACAGCACTTGGCACGGTTCCTGCGCTGACGGCCCAGACGCCGTACTACGCACAGTTCTCAAACGCCGGGCAGTAAGGTCGGCTGTCACTCTTTACCCCAAGCCCCCTCGCAGTCTGGAAACAGCGCGAGGGGCTTTTTGTTGAACTTGAGAAAGCTTTTTATGCGCCATTTGTTTGGAACTTTGTCGTCGTTCGCCCTGCTGACCTTTGCGCTCACCGGCTGCACGGCGCAGACGGCGGCACCGCCTGTTGTTCTGGAAGGCGCCAGCCCAGCGCGGCAGCACGGCTCGACGGGGGAAGACAAAAAGGTGGCGTCGCCTTATGGGCATGTTTTGGGCATGAACTGGGGCAGCCACCCCGGCGACTTTGCCGAGTATCGGTTCACCGAAACCGCCACCGTTTCACCCGCGCTTTTGACCCTGCGGTATGCCCGCGACACCGCTGGGACAAGCCATGTCCAAATCACGCTGGACGGGAAAGCCGCCGGCAGCGCCCCAATCCATGCGACCGGCGGTTGGGGCGACATGGCGGCGCAGTTTACGACCGTGTCGGTTGCGCTTCCCGCGCTGCCCGCCGGGCCGCACACGCTCCGGCTGACGGTGCCGGCCCCCGCCCCGCCATCCGTCCCGGCGCAGGCGAAAATGCAGACCCTGCCGCCGGTGCCGGTGCTGGATTTAGTCGGCAATAGGGCCGACAAGAACACAGTGGGACACGGCAAAAATGTCGCACTTTACACCGGCTCGCCGTCGCTGTTCTTCTACGCCACCCAGAACATGACCGACGTGTTTTCTGCCGCCGACGGCGCGACCTTAAAATGGTTTCCCGATTATGTGCTGGTGACGCCGTCGGGAAGCGGGGACTCGGACGCCGGGAATGTCAACCTAGACAGCCTCACCATCGGCCCCGGCACGGCCCCGCCTGCCGACGCGCCCGGCACGTCCGGCATCTTCGAGCAGCGCCAGGTCTGCGTCACGACCGACGACGTGGTGGTGTCCCGCGTCTTTGTCACAAACTTAACGCAGGCCGCCGTAAACTATCCTGTGACTGTCAAAGGCGACTGCCGGCAGTCGGCGGACTTCCGGGCGGGACCAGGCGGCGCGAAAGAAACAAAGCGCGACGGTAATTTCGTGCTGCTGACCGACCATAACGTGTTTCCCGGCAAGCTGGCAAACGGCCTGTCCCTGGCGGTCGGCGGCATGACCAAGCCTATAAGCGCCGACACGGACACGCCGGGAGCGTACACGCTGACGTACAGCGTCGCCGTGCCGCCGGGTCAGACCCGTTCGCTCGTGCTGGCGTGCGCGTTCGATCCCGACCCCGCGCAAGCGTCGGCGCACCTGCGGGCCGCGCTTGGCAAAAAAGACCCGCTGAAACAGAACCGGCAGGATTGGAAGAAGTTCTACGCCGACGAAGTCCCAGCGTTCACCTGCTCCGATTCCAGCCTGTCGGAGCTGTATGCGTTCCGCTGGTTCCTGCTGCTGTTCTCGCGGGCGGGCGGCAATCTCGGCTACTTCAAGTACCCCGTGGACATGGAAGGCCGGCAGGCGTTCCAGACCTACTGCTGCTACAGCGCCCCGTTTATGGCGTTTGACCTAAACTGGCAGGACGACCCGAACGCGGGCTTCGGGCAGATCGCCAATCTGCCGTTCGTGGCCTACTCCGACGGCCGGTTCCCCTGGTATACCACGCCGCAGACAAACCGCGTCCCCGTCAGCCATGCCTCACTCTCCGGCCAGTCGCTGATGCCGTGGGCGGCGTGGAAGTTCTACCAGATTCATGGACGCAAGGATTTGATCGCCCAGATTTATCCCGGCATGAAGAAAAACATGGACTGGTGGATCAAGGACCGGGACCCTGACTCAAGCGGCCTGTTCCGCATTGACGACCAGCTAGAGACGGGCATGGACGACCTGCACCGCCGCTGGACGCAGGGGAAGCCCGCCCGCTACCAGGCGATTGACGCCACCAGCTACGCCATTCTCAATCTCAAAGCTGTCGCGAACATGGCCGAAGTGCTGGGGAACGCGAAAGACGTGGCGTACTACTCGGCCTATGCCGCAAAATCCGTTCATGCCCTGAACACGACCTTGTGGGACCCGGCCTTGCAGCGCTACCGCGACCGCAGCCCGGACACCGGCGAGTTGACGGACTACAACTCGCTGACCATCTTTTACCCGATGTTCGCGGATGCGCTGACTAAAGCGCAGCTTCCCGAAATCTCGCGCTATTTGCTGAACCCGAAAGAGTACGCGACCGCCTATCCCGTGCCCGCCTTGTCCCAGTCCGACCCGGAGTTCGACCCGGTGCATCGCTACTGGGCTGGGCCGACCTGGCCTGCGACCAACTCGCATGTCATGGAAGGCTTCGCCGAGACCGCGAAGCGCCTCGACCGAAGCGAGTTGCCGGCGGCCGCCGCGCTGTTCCACAAAATCGCCGCGCTTCAGCTCCGGCCCCGCGCGGACTTTTACGAGCATTACAACTCGCTGACCGGCGAGCCAGAAAGCGGCTTCCGCGACTATATGCACTCGTGGTGGATTGACGCGATCATTCGGCAGGCGGCGGGCCTGACCCCAGAGGACAACGGCAGCTTAGTCATTGACCCGCTGCCGCTGGGACTGACCCATTTCGCCCTGCGCGGCGCTCCCTACCGGGGACACTGGGTAGATGTGCTGTGGAACGAGCCGGAAACCGGCTTGGGCCTGACGGTCCGCGTGGACGGCAAGACGCGCAGCCATGAGGCAGGCTTCGTCCCCGGCGGCCCGCCCTTGATGCTGCCGGCCAGCGCAGTCAGCGGGAATATGAAGGTGGCGAGATAAAATACCGGAAAAACGACTTGCAGCACTCACGGAAGGCCATCAACAAATCCTGGCCCCTCCTTGAGTGCGGGTAGTTGCAAAGGTTGTATGCCTGGATTAACTCGAACAAAACGAAGAGTCAGATTGTTCCAATCCCATGGATTAGGCATTGTACCGCCCCCAATCCATATCGAACAGGGTACTGAGTTCGATACGGTGCTACCTATTTCAGTGGCATTATCCACGAATACATGAAGTTTTTGATCGCTTTGAACGAACGATACAACATGCCAACGAGTGTTTGCCTCAACATGCCAGATTTGGTGAGAACCTACAGTAATATACTGACCATTTATATCCTGGTGAATTAGCGCAAGGGCTTCACCATTTGCTCCGAGAAGCTTAATCTCTGTTCCATAATTACCAGTAGTCGCGTATCTGTATCCAAAGGATGCAGTCCAGTTACCAGTTGCCGAAAACGGATCGCCGAGGGTTTCACATACTGGGTAGCCTGATCCATTGCCGTTCAAGCTTAGAAACCCACTGCCAACATTAGCATTTCCGCCATTGTTTGTAATCTTCCAGCGGCTCTCGAAATCGTTCTGCGATGAAAACGACTCATTGAAGGGAAACAAGGACTTTGGTTTTGGCAACAGAATATAAACCGGTTCTGTGCCTAGTTCGAGGGTTAGTCCTTTGGAATTAGAAATTGGAGGACGAGCAACTCCAAAAATATCCAGAGTTTTAATGTCGGCGGCTGGTACAGTTGCATCGCCTTTGACTGTCATTTCACATTTTTCATCAGCCCAAACTACAGCCGTCTTTCCACCTGATAAGCTGCTGAAAAACACCGCAGTAGCAGGGATGGGGCGCTTGTTGGCAGCTACACCCTCAAATTTGACCGTTTGCAGATAGGTACTGGTTCCTAAAAGATGTACAGCGGCAGATAAGGCAATCACTGATGGATTTGGAGTTAGGTCTTTGCGAAGTGCCCCTAAACAAGCGCCATTCTCATTCCGATAGGGAAGAAGAAAAAAGAAGTGCTTTGCGTTTCCACAAGCTAATGATTGTGCAACTGATCTAGGAACATATTCACATTGTTTGTGGGCGTCACCAGTGCTTAGTTCACCATCTGAACTAACACCTAGAAAAATACCAGCTTCTGTCATCCATGTCGGCATTTTGCCAAGATCGCAAGCCTGTTGATAATTACTCAAAATTGATGCATAGTTGTCAGATGGCTCATAAGAGTGCCAGTTGAAAGCATCTGTGTATTTTCCAGCCCCTAGCGCGAACAGGTCCTTAGCAAATGGGGTAACACCTTTGCACATTGCGCCTTGAAGCACGGTAGCCTTTCCGCCGCTTCCTTCCTTCAACGCTTTGTACGCAACAGTCATAACATCGTAGAACTCTTTGGGCGTGCCATTGAAGAACACACCATTGTTATCCGGCTCGTTCCAAACTTCCCAGGCGGTAACTCTTCCACGGTAATGCTTGGCAGCCTCTAAGCAAAAACCCCGCAAATGTTCAAGATTTGGCGGTATGCTAGTTCCGCCTCCCGGCCTAGCTTTTGCCCATTCGGGAGCGTCATGCCATATTTCATCAACCGCAATACCACGAGCGTGATAAGCATTGATCAGATTGTCGTAATGACCCCAGGTAAAAACACCTTGACGTGGCTCAACGTCATTCCACCATATTCGTTCACGGACCATAGGCAATCCAATAGCTTTAACAATGTCTGCAAACTCCTCGTACTGGTCCTCTTTCAATTCCGATGCTGCCGCCGCATCCGCACAAACTTTGCCGTCATGCAACCCCACAGTCTTATCAGCCTGAAGGGTAATACCAAATGTGCAATTAGTCGATAATGCACCCGCAGTCAGAGTGAGTATGTACCATCCTGGTTGCAGGACAGGCAAAGAAATGATTGCCTTGTTTGCATCAACGGCAGCAGGCTTGTTATATATTTCGTGTCCCCAGTAGTCGGTAACTTTAGCTTGCGCCGAGAGAACTCCGTTAGGTATTGGGCTGAAGAACTGCACCGGTTGCCCTGCCGTCCATAGATTTCCAGATTGCAATGATGATAGCTTCATAGTTTCTCCACGCACAGTAGGGCAAGTCATAAATGCAATGACACTAGATATTAATGCCATAGCTTGCTTCAATGATATGCCAGAGTAAGGTACCCTGCTCGGTCTTAATGAAGTTTGACAACAGTCCACAGTTTTCCTCAAATATCGCCATGTTCTCTTGCTGTGAAAGATTAGCAGCCGATGAAAGCGTTTTACCCCCACAGCACGCGCACATCTACCACGCGCATCCCGGCGGCATGGGCGGCGACAATGCCGGGGTCACCGTCCTCGTAGACGATGCAGCCTTCGGGAGAGACGCCGAGCTTTTCGGCGGCTTTGAGGAAAATGTCGGGCGCAGGCTTGCCGTGGGTGACATCCTCGGCGGTCACAACCGCGTCAAACAGCGGGCGCAGGCCGAGGGTGTTGAGCGTCGCATGGACCACCGAGCGCAGGCCGCCGGAGGCCACGGCCATCGGGACTTTGCCATGATAAGCGCGGGCGATGTCGGCAACCGCCGTGATTTCTTTGATATCGTGCAGCGCGTCCACATACATCTTTTCCTTTACTTCCACTGTGCCGGCAATGTCCAGCGTGTAGCCGTGTTCGGTGTTGAGTATCTCAACAATCGCCGCCGAAGTCACGCCCGCCAGGCTGTAAAACCGCTCCTCCGTGATGTCCCCGCCCCCAGCCCGCAGCGCCGCCACCCAGGCGACAAAATGCCCCGGCATCGTATCGGCCAGCGTGCCGTCGCAGTCGAAAATCAAGGCTGCGAACGGTTCTATGGGGGCGATTTTCGCAATTTGTATGTCGGTCATAGCTGATTATAGCAGAGAAACACAGTGGAACTAAGATTTACGGGCAGGGCGTAGTCTTGTCGTGATCAAATCTTTTCGGGCCTTTTGGTGGCCGCTGGGGAGCGGGCTTGTTCTGGTGGCGTCGCTGGTGCATCCACCGTGGACCATTCGGGCGATGCAGCTTACGGGGGACTTTTGCAGCCACACGCTGTACCAATCGCTGATTGGGCTGGCGCTGGCGCTGCTGCTTTGGCGTGGGGCACGGCAAAATCGGCGCTTTTTCTGGTGGGTAGGGCTGGTCGTCGTGCTGACGCCGCTGTGCGTCGAAGGATTGAAGCGGGCGACGCGGCTACCGCGCCCGGACGGCGATCCATCGGGATTTCCGAGCGGCCACACGACCTTTGCGTTTGCCCTAGCCTGGCTGCTGATGCAGGCGTGTCCACGCGGAACCCCGCTGTGGTTTGGCGTCGCCGTCGCGATTGGCTGGTCACGGGTGGAAGGCCACGCGCATTTTCCCTATCAAGTGCTGTGCGGGGCGTGTTTAGGGACACTGATCGGCTGGGGCATCAGTCACAAGATCGCCAAACCGCCGTCGGGGGCGATGTTGGCGCCGGAAACGAAACCGGCCAGCGGCGAAGCGTAGAATAGGACGACGCTTGCCACGTCGTCGGGCGTTGCCAGGCGGCGCAGCGGGGTTTGGCCGGCGACTCTAGCTTTCTGGTCATCCGGCAGGCTTTGCGAGTAGTCAGTCAGAGTCATGCCGGGGGAGACCAAGTTGACGGTAATCCCATGCGGGCCGAGGTCACGGGCCAGCGTCCGGGTGAGGCCGATCAACGCGCTTTTTGCAGTGGCGTGAACCACATACTCCGGCGCGGGCCGCTGAAGCAGGGTCGCGGCAAAGTTGACGATGCGCCCGGACCGCTGCGCCTGCATCACCGGCACGACAGCTTTTGTCGGGTTGACCGTCGCGCCGACCACGCCGTCAAACTCCGCCCGGAAGTCGTCCCAGGTCGCCGCCGCGAAGTCAATGTCTGCCGCAAACGACGAGGCATTATTGACGAGAATATCAATGCGCCCGAAGTGGGAAAGCGCGTCCGCGACCAGCGCCTCGGTCGCCAGCGGGTCAGTTAAATCACAGCCGAGCGCAAGGCCGCCGATCTCCGACGCCAGCGTTTCCGCCAGCTCCCGGCTGGTGTGATAATGAACAATGACTTTTGCGCCCTCGGCGGCAAGCCGCCGGGCAATGGCCGACCCGATCCCTCGGCCCGCGCCGGTGACAAGGGCAATTTGGTTCTCTAGGAGCATGATGATCTTGTCGAGAAGAACGCGGCACTAAATTGCGCCGCGTTCTTCTCTCGCCGCGTTCTTCTCTCGCCGCGTCTTCTCTCGCCGCGTCTTCTCTCGCCGCGTCTTCTCTCGCCGCTTCTTCCCTCGCCGCGTTCGGCCCTACTTCCCCGCCGCGTGGGCCATTTTCAGCAGCTTCATCTCGCGGGGCGGCGTGAACGCCATGTCTTCCTCGCGCACCTTCACCGACTCGACCTGCGAAACGCCGCGCTCGCGCAGTTCGTCCAGCACCCCCTGCACCCGGTCTTCCGGGGCCGACGCGCCGCTGGTGACGCCGATGGTCTCTGCGCCGAGGAGCATGGAGTCGGTGATGTCCTCGCGCCCGCCGATTAAAAACGCCCGTGCGCCCAGGGCTTCGGCCACTTGCCGTAGCGACTTCGTATTGGAGGAAGTCTGCGAGCCAATGACCAGAACAACGTCGCTCTGCGGGGCGATGACTTTGATCGCGTCCTGCCGGTTTTGAGTGGCGTAGCAGATGTCGCCGGTGGGCGGGTTCTCCAGCCGGGGAAACCGCGCCCGAAGCGCCTCGACAATCTCCTGCGTTTCGTCAATCGAGAGCGTCGTTTGGGTCAGATAAATCAGTTTGGCTTCCGGCGGCTCCGCCAGCGTCGCAACATCCGCCAGGTCGCAGACCAGGTCCAGGCGGCCCGGCGCTTCGCCGAGCGTTCCTTCCGTCTCCACATGGCCCTTGTGGCCGATGTAGAAGATGCCATAGCCGCGCTTTAAGAATTTGTGCACTTCTAGATGGATTTTTGTCACCAGCGGGCAGGTCGCGTCAATGACTTTCAGGTGCCGGGCAATCGCTTCCGTGCGAACCGCCGGGGCAACTCCGTGCGCCGAGAAAATCAGGACACTGCCGTCGGGAACATCGGCAAGATCGTCGGTGAAGACTGCGCCGCGCCGCCGCAGGCGTTCCACCACATGTTCATTATGCACAATCTCGTGGCGGACATAGACCGGAGCGCCGAAGATTTCCAGCGCTTCTTCCACCACGTCAATCGCCCGGTCCACCCCGGCGCAGAAGCCGCGCGGGGACGCAAGCAAAGCTTTCATGTTGCCCAATCTTTCAAGGCTTTTAGGTATACTTTTTCCAGCCCTTTATGCAGACTTAATTATACCCGAAACACATGCGCCGAGGAGTCTTGTTCCATGAAACGCTGTCCTGCCTGCGGGCGTACTTTTACTAACAGCACGCTGACCGACTGCCGCCATGACGGTACGCCGCTTGTGGAAGACACGCCCGCGCCGCCGACTCACCCCGAAATCGCCTCACGCGATTACTCCGAAGACATTCCGCTCGCGGACTTTGAAGAAACGGCGGCGCTTGCCGGCTCAGGAACGCCGAGGTTTGGGCGCTCGCCGCTTGCCGTCTCGAAGGCGGCGATGCACGGAACGCCTCCTCCCTATTTTGCCGCACAGGCCCGCCGAAATGAGGCAAAGTGGCCCGGCATTGTCCTTCTGTGCTTTTTAGCCGTCTTTGTCATTGGCGGAGGGCTGATGCTGCGCCATGATCTGCAAAAGGCGGACTCAAAAGAGAACATCCCGCCGGCTGCGGTGCCTATCACGGCGACCGACCCGATCCCGGACACAATGCAGGATTTATTTCCGGGCCTTAAGCTGGACAACACGCTGACGCAGACGCCGGACAGCGCCCTGCGCTCCAGCCTAATCGCCGCCGTCAAAAACGCGGATGCCGCCGAAGCTAGGTCGTTCAGTACGCTTGATCCTGCCCCGCTGCGCTCCTTCTACGCAGGCCCTGCCCTGGCAGTCGAACTTGGTGAGATGCAAGACTTGAAAAAAGCCGGTGCGACCCAGAAAGGCCGGCTGACGGCGCAGAGGTTCAAATCGTTCCAAGTAAATCCAGAGTATAACAAGGCCGAAGTTGACCTCGCGGAAACGTGGAACACGACGACCCGGTCGAAAGCAAGCAGCATTATTCACAGGTATCCTTCTGAAGAGAGTTCCTAGATTGTTTCATTGACGCATACCGCGCACGGCTGGATGGTCGAGAACATCCAGTTCTACAAAATCTAAGAGAAGTTCCTATGAAGCGCTGTCCCGCCTGTGGGCGTACCTTTACGAATAAGACGCTGGTGAACTGCCTGAACGACGGCGCGGTTTTAATGGAAGATGTTCCCACCGCGTCGCCCTATGCAGGAGCATCCCCCGCCACACCGCCGACTTTTGCCGAGACGCCAAGCCTTGCCGAGACGCCAAGCCTTGCCGAGACGCCGCTGTCTGCTCCGCTTCCCGAAACGTCCGGCACGACTACTTACACCGATATGCCGCTGTCAGCCATTCCCGAATTGCAGTCTCCTGAAATGCAGGTCGCCTTAAAGGAAGCGCTGGATAAAGCGGGAATGTCGTCCCTGTTCGGTGCCGATCTTTCGGCCAAAGCGACTGTTTCCATCACGACCAGCACCACCAGCCAATCGGGAACGCCGCTCGCCGCCCCAGGGGTGCCGCCGTCTCCCTCCTACGCAAAAATTGTTGCGCCGCGCCGGAAACGCCTGCCGTGGGGCGGCTGGGTTGTTCTCGCACTGATTGTGTATGTCTTTGTCGCTGGCGTCCGGTACTTGGGGCATAAGGCGGACGCTCCGCCCGGCGCTGCCCCTGCGGTCAACAGGCCGGCAGCGCCGAGATAAAAGCCGTTTTCAGCCTTGATCCAGCTTGCTTGTTTCTTGTTTGTACCGGGTGCGGCCGGCCGGAGAGTTGAGAACATCGAGTTCCAAAAACAGCTCCCGACGTAAGGAGTTTCGACGAAACGCTGCCTTGAATGCGGACGCACTTTCAGCGACGAGACGCTGCGCTGTTGCCTGTGTGACGGCAAGCCGCTTGCAGACGGTGCCGCCCCAGTACCCGCCGCTGGAAGGCGCGGCGCTGTGGAAGGTCAAAGGCGATTTGCCGTTCACCTGGGCGAGGGTGAAAGATATTCGGTTTCTGCGGGTGCTGGGCCTTTCAATGGCCCTGCACACGGTTTGGGACATTCAGCTATTCATCCCGCTGCCGGAGCTGATTTACCTGCCGCTGCTCGGCGTTTTTAAGCCTAATCGCCTGGCTCGGCATCCTCAGCTTCATTCAGGGTGGCCTCAAGCAAATTCAAGTCGCCCAGCAGGAAATTCCAGTCCCTCAACCCAGCGCAGAAGCCGCCCTCTAAAGCACGTCTGACCGAGTCAGGACGAACGCGGCTTTGCCGCCCTGCGTAAAGCCGAGTTCTTCGTAGAACCGATGCGCGTCCTCGCGCCAGGCTCCGCTGAGAAGCATGACTTTGTAACAGACTGCGTCCCAGGCGGTTTGGAGGGCCTGGCGCATCAGCCGCCTGCCGATCCCCTGCCGCCGGTACTCTCGGTGCGTGACCACATTCTCAATTACCCCGAAGGAGCGTGCGCCGCGCGTCAGGTTCGGCACCACCGCAAGCAAACAAGACCCCGTTAGCACCCCGTCTGTGTCCGCGACAAAGCAGTAAACATTCGGGTCATGTAAAATCCGCTCCCACGCGGGCAGCAAAAGCGCCTCTTCCGGCACAGCCGCATTGTCCGGGTTCAGATGCACATACAGCTCCAGCAGCGCCGCAAGATCGTCAGGACGCACAGTGCGGATACTGCTCATAACTCAATGGTCTTCACGGTTACTGACTCCTTTGAATATGCGCGTTATGCTCACGGAGCCATCTTGTTAGTTCTGCTTGCACAGGTGGTGTGCTGCCCGCCCAATAGTCTATTGTCTGCCCGTAATGATTCACGACATGCGTATTTGCGCCCATCTCCAGTAAAATCTTTGTCGCGACGACGTTGCCTGCCCAGACAGCCCGCATCAAAGGGGTATCACCCAGCGCATCTCGTTCTTCGATATTTTCACCCTTGTTTTGTAGTTGTTGCATAAGTACACGACATTCATCCTCGGTAAATGGGGCCATTCTGGAACGACTGGACACAGCAACCGCAATCATCGGCGTTAATCTTGCCCCTCCTACCGGATTGACAGAGGCTCCCGCGTCTAGCAATACCTTGACCGTTTGCGAAGGGCCTGCATCAATCGCTTTGAACAGCGCAGTATCATACTCATTTGCACCGACAGCATTTGGGTTCGCTCCCTGACGAACTAAGTTCTGAATGGCGGAGGCATTTTGGCGGGGTTGAATGGCGTCCAGCATCTGTCGGTTCAGGTTGTTTTGTCTGGCGGCGGGAAGGGCGAGACCCAGTACAATGAAAATGACTAAAGACAATCCGGCGGCAGTTCGAATTTTGTTTTTCATTCTGCATTTCCCACGAAGGTGTGTTACCTGCCGGTTTCTCATGCCCGCAGGATTTCAATCCTGGGTGACAACAAAGTCCGCTTCCAGAACGGCTTCGGCGCGGGTTAAATGCGCCTCAAGCGCGGCGCGGCGGGATACGGAGTAAGAGAAGGCAAGTTCTCCTTCGCGCTCAAACTGCCAAACCTGTTCGTCCGTCAGAACGGCATAGACAATCTGCTGAAGGTCGAGCGGGCTGAAGGCTTCATACGGGAGAACGCCCTCGGCGGCGCCGCGACAGGCGCGTGTCAAAGGAGACTGACCGACGCGAAGGTGCAGATCGCGGCAGCCGGACTCAACGGTTTTGTCGAGCAATTCATCCAGGTGAACTTCGCCGAGGGGTGATAGTTTCAACTTCGTCTCCTTATGCTTTCGGCCTGACGCTGCGGCTATTGTACCATTTGTTTTGTTATGGGCTTGGATAAAGCGTTGCGAGCGAATAAACCGGAACTTGGTACTCTTTCAATCTTTCTTCGGACTTGCGCCAGCCGTAGCGGAAGACGGTCGCGAGGCCGGTGACGGAAAAGCCGTGCTGCTGCAATGTCGTGAGGGACTCGGCGGCGGAGCGGCCGCTGGAGAGCACGTCGTCCACGAGGAAGACGGGGCGGTCCGGCGCAATCGAGCCTTCAACGAGCTTTCGGAAGCCGTGCGGCTTGGCGGCGTCGCGGATAATCCCGCCCTGAAGACCGGGGGTAGAAGCCAGGATGCCGCCGAGCAGGAACGCGCTGCCGTAGCCGCTGCCGGCAATCTGGGTGGCCCCGGCGGCGGTGATCATCCGGCCCAGCGTGTGGGTGATCGGGGCGAGCAGCGCGTGCTGGGAAAGGCCGAGCCGCAGGTCTAAAGCCCAGGCGTCGGTGGAGCCGTCGGGACGGTAATGCGGCGTCGCGGGGTCGGAAACAAAGCTTGCCTCATAAAGCGCGGTCAGGACCTCTTGGAGTTCAGGGCGGCTCGGCACGATCCGGTGCATCATGCCGTGAGTGTACCCATTTACGGCTGCGGGAGCCAGCGGGCTTTTGCGGCGGCGATCCGCACAAGCGACTGGTCCAGGCGGCTTTCGGCCAGTCTGCCGGAGCGAACGGCGGCGAGAAGCGCAGCCTGGATGGCCCGCTGGGTCTCCCACTCGTGGCAGCACAGCAGAAGGTCCACGCCGGCGAGGACCGCGAGAACAGCGGCTTCGGGAGCACCCCATTTCTCGGCGACGCCGCACATCTCCAAATCGTCGGTGATGATAAGGCCGTCAAAGCCAAGTTCTTGCCGCAAGAGGCCGGTCAGGAGGACGGGGGAGAGCGTCGCGGGCAGGTCCGGGTCGAGGGCCGGGAACAGGATATGCGCGGTCATGATGGCGGCAAGTCCGGCGTCAATCGCGGCGCGAAACGGGACCAGCTCAGTTCGGCTGAGCGCGGCGTGGGAGCGGCGGATCGTCGGCAGGGCGAAATGGGAGTCGAGGTCGGTATCGCCGTGGCCGGGGAAATGCTTGCCGCAGGCTAGTATCCCGGCGTCGGTCTGGAAGCCAATGACGGCGGCGGCCCCAAGCGCGGCGACGCTCTGGGGATCAGGGCCATAGGAACGGTCGCCGATGACCGGGTTTTGGGGGCTGCTGTCCACGTCCAAGACCGGCGCGAAGTCCCAGTTGAAGCCGAGCGCCTTCAGCTCGGTCCCGATGTCCCGCGCGGCCTGGCGAGAAGCGGCCACGGGGTCGGGCGACGCGCCGATTTCGCGGGCGGGCCGGCGGCGGGAATACTGGGGCGGGCCGAGTCTTTGGACGCGGCCTCCTTCCTGGTCTACGGCGGCAAACAGCGGCGGCAGGCCGGTGTGCCGGGCCAATGCTTGCAGATGGGCGATCTGTGCCGCCGTTTCGGCAGGTGTGCCGATGTTCCGGCCCATCAGCACGATGCCGCCTACGGAAAGGTCGGTGACAAGCGCATCCGCCTGGGCGTCAGTCTGCCAGCCCAGCAGCAGCATCTGGCCGATTTTTGTGTGGAGTGTCATGGAATGTCTAGTGTCATGGAATGTCTAGTGTCATGGAATGTCTACGGCTTCGGCGGCGTGTCGGCCTGCCCCTGAGACTTCGGCAAGGTCGCCGGCGCGGGCGGCTGAACGGGATGCGGGGCGAACGTGTCGATGTTCCAGGTCAGCACGGCGTACCCCCACAGCTTGTGGCCGGTCGCGTTGGAAATGTACAATGACGGGTTAAACTGGAGCTGCGGCGTTACATTGTAGGTAAACCCGGCAGTCGCCGAGTTTGCCGAGCCGCTCTGGTAGTCAAGCTGGATCAGCGTACGCGAATTGATGCGGTAGCCATAGCCGAGAATCGTTTGGTACTGGTGACGGTTTTGGATAAAGCCCGCCACGTCCGCCTGCTGGGCGATGACGCGGGCCACGCCGAGCATGAGCTGGGTGCTGCCCTTGTAGTAGCCGCTTTCGAGGTACGGCTGGGGCGCGGAGCCTTGCGTAGTCCAGTTAAAGAAGCCGACCGACAGCAGGTACGGGTTCTTCTGGAACAGGCTGTATTCGGCGTTGAAGACCTGTTCGGGCGGCGAAGCGCCCTGAAAGACCGCGACCTCAAAGCGGCGTGTGATTCCAAGCTCCGCCTGCACTTCGTAGCGGTTCGCGATATTCGGGTCCTGCTGCTGGAACGAGACCGACAGAATGCCGAACGGCTGGACATCCGGCGTGACAATCTGGTTCAGACCTTTGGTGGTCGCCAGCGCAGGCACGGCGCAGGCAAGCACGGACAGACCGAGCAAGGCCGGGCTAAGTAGGAAAGGCGCAATGCAATAATCTCCTGACAACTACCGATTGACTCGGTGTGCGTTGTCTACCCAAATCTTTGTCGGAACCGGCGGGGACAGGGTTTGGTTGTTGATGTCCTGCGCCGAGGCTTCAATGACATATTCGCCGTCGGGAACGGTGCGCGTGTCCCAGCGGAACGTGTACGGGACACTGTTGGTGACGCCCGCAAACTGGCCGTCCCGGCGAAACGAGATAAACGCCGTCCGCCGGTCCAGTGCGGCAACCGTGAAAGAAATGCTTCCGCGCTCAATCAAAGACTTCCCGGCGCGGGCGTTTGCGAGAGCAGTCTGGAAATAATCGGACTCGGCGACGCGGATCTGGCCGCTTTGCCACGCTTCGTCGCCGGCCGCGCCGCGCACGAGGCGTAGGGCGGTCACATCGGCCAGCGCGAGTGTCTGGCTGCCGATAAGAGTCGGCATTGGCTCCCACTTGGCTCTGTTCCGGCGCTGGACTTCGGTGCGCCAGGAATGCTGCGGCTCACCGGCGCTCCACGCCAGGTCAAAGTAGCCGTAAAAGAGCGGCGGGCGGCCTTCCATTTCGGGCGCACTCGGACGCTTGCGGGAGCCGATGACCAGCACCGACGGTGCACCCGCCCCATCGCCCTGGGCATTGTGGAAGGCGGGCTGGATTTGAAAGCCCCCGCGCCGCTCCGGGCCGATGCCCTCAAACAGCGGCGACGTGCTGACCGGGGCAGTCGAGACCGTGATGACCCCGTCGTGGTTCGTGTTAATCGCCCCCACCCCGGAGTACGAGCAGCCGTCGTAGCGCCCCACGCCCACCACCGGCTTGACCACCTGGGTCAGCACTTTTGCCGTGCCGTCGGCGTAAGTCACCCGGACATCCCCGCCGGCATGGTTGTCAAAGTCTACTTCTTTCAGGGGATTGGCGGGGGCCAGCACAACAATCTCCAGCACGTCGCCGTCTTTCGGGACATAGTTCACCGGCAAAGGCTGGAGATCGCTGCCCATATCATGGACCAAATAAACCGGGTTTCCGACCAGCGGCGACAAGCCGCGAAAGATGGCGGTGCCGACTGGAATGGTCGTATAGATCCCCGACAGGCCCGACACATGGCCGCCGAACAGCTTGGGGGTCTGAGCAAACTCGCGCGGTAGTATATTGATGAGAAGCGGGTCCGGCGTCCCGGCGTCGCCGACCCGTATTCGCAGCCCATGCACCGCCGTCGCCGCGACCGTCGCGGGCCTGGCATAGCCCGCCGCCGAGTAGCCCATCAGGCTTTCCGTCGCCGGGGCGGTCACGCGCCCGATCAAATGCCAGTTTCTGCCGGCGTCATTTGAGACCTGGATCGCCCCGTCCACGCTGTTGACGATCCGTATCCGGTGCGTTTCCACCTGCGGGAACGCCGGAAAACTCGGCGGTGTTTCCACAGCGCGAACCCCAGCCACAGCAAAAGCGAGTAAGAGTGCAAAAAAAAGTGCGGTAACGCGCATACGTTATTGTAGCACATAGAACGCGGCGGCTCAGGTATAACTGAGCGGGAGGCGATTACTTAGAAATTGCTCTGCCGAAGGATGCGGAAACCAGGAAAACGCTGTTTGCAATCGGGGCGCAGGTGATGCGGGGCGCGGGTGATGCGGGGCGCAGGTGATGCGGGGCGCGGGTGATGCGGGACACCGGCTCGTGCTTCGCCCCGGCGGAAGAAGAGGGGCAGGTGTCTTTTACGATCGGCTGGTAGAAGGAACCCGGCATTGAAATGTCAGGCTATTCGGAGAAAGTGTCTTCGACACTGAAGACTTCATTTACAAACTCCGCAGTCACGCAGTGACTTTCTCCGAATAGCCTGGCATTTCAATGCCGGGTTCTGAATGCCGGGTTCTGAGCTACTCCCGCCCGGAAACCAAATAATCTACTTTGACCGAGACCTGGATGGTCTTCGTGTGCGAGACATCCATCCCTAGATCCTCGCCTCCGGCTTCGGCTCGGCGCATGTAAGTCATAACCTCGTCGGAGGGGGCGGGCTTCGCGCGTTTGGTATATTCCGGGTCGTCCAGCTTCTCCCCGAACGCGGCGATGCCGATGATGCGGACGCCGAGCGCGGCGGCGATTTTGTCCGCCTTTTCGTTGACGCGGGCGATGCAGGCCAGCAGCCAGTCGTCGCGTCGCGCGTCGGTGTCGGGGTAGCCCCATTCCAGCAGCGACAGCGCCGCGTTCTTCTGGGCGGTGATGACGCCGACAACACCGGCCAGCAGAGGCAGGTCGGCGCAGTGCACCCGCAGGCGGTACTTGGCACGAGACGTTTTGGTGATCGTGCCGGTGTGGGCTTCCGCCGAAACGCTTTGCAGGAAGATGGCGTCCGGCGGCAGCCCGAAGGCGGAGAGGTCCGCGACAAGCTGCGCGACTTCCCGCGTCTTTTTCAGCGCCTCATCGCCGGTGAAATACGATGTGCCTTGAATTGTCACGAACAAGTTTGCGCGGTCTGCGGCGACTTCGTAATCCTGCGTTTCCTGAACTGTAATGGTGGGCTGTGTGTCTGGCATAGATCAAAGCCCCCCGCCCCAATTCTGGGGAGCCGGATTAAGAAAAGAAGCCTTGTCGCTCTTTTCAGTCCTGCACTTCTCTGTATGGCTCCCCAGAATTGGGGCGGGGGGCCTCCTTCCTACTTGTCGTCGCGCAGGTCGGCAAACAGAACGGTGGACAGATACCGCTCGCCGTTAGATGGGATGACGACTACAATGGTCTTGCCGGCGTTTTCAAGCCGGTGGGCGACCTGCAAACCGGCGCACAGCGCAGACCCCGACGACAGGCCGATCAGAATGCCTTCTTCAACCCCGCACCGACGCGCCCATTTGATTGAGTCCTCGGTCGAAACCTGAATGACTTCGTCAATGATCTCCATGTCCAAGTTGTCGGGAATAAAACCTGCGCCGATGCCCTGGAGTTTATGCGGGCCGGGCTTCACGGTCTCGTGTTCGCGGGTCTGGGTGATGACCGGCGACTCGACCGGCTCCACGGCAATCGCTTGAAAACTGGGCTTGCGCTCTTTCCAGACTTCGGCGATGCCGCTCAGGGTGCCGCCCGTGCCGACTCCGGCGACCAGAATATCGATGTTTCCGTCGGTATCGCTCCAAAGCTCTTCTGCCGTAGTCCGGCGATGAACGGCAGGGTTTGCCGGGTTCTTGAACTGCTGTGCAAGGTACGCATTGGGAGTGCGTGCGGTAATCCGCTCGGCCTCGGCAATCGCGCCGCGCATCCCTTCGGTTCCCGGTGTCAGCACAAGCTCCGCGCCGTAGCCGCGCAGAAGCAGGCGGCGCTCGACCGACATGGTTTCCGGCATGGTCAGAATGCAGCGGTAGCCTTTAGCGGCGCAGACAAACGCCAGACCGATGCCGGTGTTCCCGGAGGTCGGCTCGACAATGACCGAGTCGGCATGGAGCAGACCCCGCGCTTCGGCGTCTTCAATCATTGCTAAAGCAATGCGGTCTTTGACCGAGGACGCTGGGTTGAAGAACTCCAGCTTCAGCAGCACCGTGGCTTCTGCGCCATCGGTGATTTTGTTCAGCTTGACCAGCGGCGTATTGCCGACAAGCTCGGTGATGTTATCATAAACAGGCATGTTGCGGTTGCTCCTAATTTATGCCTATCATACCCACTTGCGCCGGTTCTCTAAAGGTGTCCGCTCTTGACAATCTGGTTCAAAGATGCTAACCTCATGCTATGGCAGACACAACCTTAGATCCAGTCCCAGATCCGGTCTCCGGCGATGCCGCGGTTGAAGAAAAACGCCCGCGCGTCGTCGTGGTCGGCAGCGCGAATACCGACATGGTCGTGCGCGTTCCGCAGCTTCCTTGTCCCGGTGAGACCCTGCTCGGCAGCGCGTTTGCCCTCATGCCCGGCGGCAAGGGGGCGAACCAAGCCGTCGCCGCCGCACGTCTCGGCGCGGTGGTGACGTTTGTCGGCTGCGTCGGCACCGATAGCTTCGGGGACATGCTGGCCTTGAACCTGGAAAACGAAGGCATCAGCACCCAGTTTGTCGTCCGCGATCCCGACGCCCAAACCGGCGTCGCGCTCATCACGGTGGACGAGACGTTCGGCGAGAACACAATCGTCGTCGCGCCGGGCGCAAACGCCCGCCTTAGCCCGGCGCTTGTAGACCTGGCGGCCGCCGCCATCCGCAGCGCCGACGTTGTTTTATGCCAGCTTGAGATCCCGATGGAAACCGTGCTGTCCGCGCTTCAGATCGCCCGCTCGGCAGGCACCGCGACCATTCTCAATCCCGCTCCCGCTCAAGCCCTGTCCGCTGAGATGCTGTCTCTGGTCTCGGTGCTGACTCCGAACCAGACCGAGGCCGCCTGCATCCTCGGCGGCGACTACGACCCGTCGGCCTCCGCCCTGATGCTGAAGCACCGGGGCGTCGAAAATGTCGTCGTCACCCTCGGCCCTCATGGAGCACGTCTCGTCACCGCCGCGAAGAACACCGGCGTCCCTGCCTTCCCCACCGACCATGTCCTCGATACCACCGCCGCCGGCGACTGCTTCACCGGGGCGCTTGCCGTTGCGCTTGGTGAAGGTCAGCCTTTAGAAGAAGCAGTCAAGTTCGCCAACGCCGCCGCGTCGCTCAGCGTTGAGACCGAAGGTGCCCAGCCGTCCCTGCCGAACCGCCTCGCCGTCAACAAGCGGCTGATGGGATAAGAACCCCTCCCGCGTTAAGAACCCCTCCCGCGTTAAGAACCCCTCCCGCGTTAAGAACCCCTCCCGGTTTAAGAACCCCTCCCGCTCGTCCCTCGCTCCCTTTCACCTCGCTATGGAGGCTCTGCGACTAGAGGCCGCTGTTAGGAAAGGGCTTCAAGAACATACTTGAAGGCCCTGCACCCCGGCAAGAGGCACAAGTACCCGTCAAAGATTGTCTTTATTGCCCTTCCCTAACAGGGGCCTCTAGTCGCAGAGCCTCCATAGCGAGGTGAAAGGGAGCGAGGGACGAGCGGGAGGGGTTCTTAAACCGGGAGGGGTTCTTAACGCGGGAGGGGTTCTTAACGCGGGAGGGGTTCTTAACGCGGGAGGGGTTCTTAACGCGGGAGGGGTTCTTATCCTGAAAAATCTGGTACACTTGTCTTATGACCAATGTTCGCGTTCGTTTTGCCCCCTCCCCCACCGGGGCGCTCCATATCGGCGGCATCCGCACGGCGCTGTGGGACTGGCTGTATGCCCGGCACACCGGCGGGACGTTCATCCTGCGGATTGAAGACACCGACAAGAACCGGGAAACCGAAGACGGAGTTCAGGTGATCTTGGACTCCCTCCGGGAGTACGGTTTAGACTATGATGAAGGGCCGGTAATTGGCGGACCGTTTGCGCCGTACATTCAGTCCCAGCGTCTCGACATTTACCACCACTATATCGAGCAGCTTATCGCTGAGGGCAAAGCGTACCGGGCCTATGATACGCCTGAAGAGCTGGCCCGGATGCGCGAAAACCAGCAGCGTCGCGGCCTGCCGCCCGGCTATGACCGGCGGCACCGGTATATTACGGACGCCGAGCGGGCCGACTACGAGACCACGCGCGGGCAGTATGCCACTGTCCGGTTCGCCGTGCCGCTGGAAGGCGAAGTCACGTTTACCGATGCGGTCTACGGCGAGATCACGGTCCAGAACCGCATTCTCGAAGACGCGATTTTGCTGAAGTCCGACGGCTACCCGACGTACCATCTCGCCGCCCAGGTAGACGATCACCTCATGGAAATCTCGCACGTCCTGCGCGGCGAGGAGTGGCTGCCGTCCGCCCCGCTGCACATTCTCATTCACCGCGCCCTCGGCTGGGAGCCGCCGATTTACGCCCACCTGCCGGTGATGATGGGGCCGGACAAGAAGAAGTTCGGCAAGCGCAACGGCGCGTTAGGCGCGTTGGAATACCCAAAGCAGGGCTACTTGCAGGACGCGACGCTGAACTTCCTTGCCATGCAGGGCTGGTCACCCAAAGAAGAGCGCGACTTGTTTTCGGTCCCGGAGCTAATCGAAAAGTTTGACTTAGACGGCATTCTCAACCGCTCCCCTATCAGCGATCCCGAAAAGCTGCTTTGGTTCAACGGCCAATACCTGCGCCAGCTCTCCCTGCCGGAGCTTGCCGCCCAGACCCTGCCATTCTTGCAGGATGCAGGGCTAGTCGGCAGCGATCCCGATGCCGAGATGCTGAATTATATTGGCCGCGTGCTAGCCTTAGAGCAGGAGCGCATGAAAACGCTGGCCGAAGCGCCCTTGCTGGCCGACTTTTTCCTGCTCGGCGACGACGAGTATTTGTTTGATGACAAAGCCGCTCAAAAGTGGCTGAACCACCCCGGCGTCGCCGACCGTTTGCGCCGGGTCCGGGACGGCTTTGCGGCATTAGAGGTCTTCGATGAGCCTGCCGCCGAGGAGGTAGTTCGGGCGACCATTGCCGAGTTCGAGGTCAAAGGCGGCGACGTGATCCATCCCGTCCGGGTTGCGATTTCAGGCCGGACCAATGGGCCGGGCCTCTTTGACGCGATTGCCGTGCTGGGCCGCGAGCGGTGCATTAGGCGGCTAGACCGGGCGCTGGGGATGGTAACGGAATGACGGGTCTCGGAACCATGACATTCATGTCATGGCTAACCAACGAAGACGCCACAAAACACCGCTTCGCGGGGTTAGGAGAATACAGTCCGTTCCCAGTGCCGCGCCCTCCGGGTCTGCCCTCCGGGTAGCCAGTGCTGACCAATGCAGAAGCGGTACTTCTTAGCGTCTTCGCTGGTTAGCCGTGACATGAATGTCATGGTTCCGAAACTGTTCAAGGTAACACAAACGTATGGAAATTACCGATGTCAATACACTGTTTGGGGCCTACCCCGCGCAGCACGCGGACAGCAGCCCGGAAACGCTGGTGGAAGCCATGCGGGCGAACGGGATTGATTGGGGGCTGGCGCTCTCGACTTACGGCCTGTTTCATCAAGCCGAGGCCGGGAATGACGAGACCATGAAAGCCTGCCGGGCGCATGACCATCTGATCCCCGTCGCGACCTTGAACCCCGTGCATTTTTGGGGCCAGGACGGGCTGGTGGAAAGCGTCGCCGAGAACGAGTTTGAGATGGTCCGCTTCTTCCCGCACCTGCAAGGGTGGCCGCTGGAGTTCGCGCCGTTTCTGCGGATACTTTCGACCCTGGGACGGCTGCCGCGTATGCCGATTATGGTCAGCGTAGACCGGCGCGGGGATGCAACCCAGCTAGGGCGTTTGCTGGACGACTTTCCCCATGCGGTGGTGCTGGACGGGGTTTCGCCGGACACGCTCTCGGAAGCCATCCTGCTGATGCGGGTGTATGAAAACTTGTATGTGGAAACTCACGCGCTGTCCGCCCCGTATGCCCTGCCCCTGCTGCGGGACACGGTTGGGATTTCGCGGGTGCTGTTCGGCTCGGACGCGCCGGGCCGGTCACCGGCCGCCGCCCTGCGGTATGTGCGTGCGTCGGGACTGTCTGCCGCCGACCAGGAAGCCGTGCTGTCCGGGAACGCGCAGGCCATCTGGCAGTCGGGAGAATAGTCCGCCGGGGGTGTAGAAACCCCCGGCAGGGAACTGTCCTTCGGACAAGGAAAATGCCGTATACCTCTGACATCTTCGTCCGAAGGACGCCTCTTTGCCGGGGGTTTCTACACCCCCGGTAATCTGAGCAAGCGATTAAAACTATGCCGACATTTGACACCCACGCCTACTTTGGCGCATCGCCGTTTTCGGGTGATCTTGCGACCCGCGAGGCGGTTCTGGAAACCATGCGCCGCCGGGAGATTTCCGGCATGGCGCTGATTTCCGCGCTCGGTGCCCACTGCGATTTTGTGGCGGGCAACCGGCTTTTGCGCGACATGGTTGCACCCGAAGACGGCTTGTTCGGGTGGGTGACACTGAACGCCGGCTACTCGGCGGAGTCGCAGGAAGAGCAGCGGCGGCACCAGAACCGGCGCGGGATGATCGGCGCGGCCCTTTTCGCTGCGCCGGGCCGCCCGGTCACGCTGGAAGACGCCCGCGAGATACTCAACGCCCAGCGCCGCTACGCAAAGCCGGTCGCGCTGGCGGTTCCCGATGCCGAGGCGGTCCATCAAGCCCGGCATCTTGCCGCAGAGTTCCCCGCCATGAAGTTTGTTTTCTTAGGCATGGGCGGCGAAGACTGGCGGATCGCGATGGCGGCGGCGAAGAAGCACCTCAACATCTACTTAGAGATCTCCGGCAGCCTGGATACCGACAAAATTGCTCAGGTGTCGGCGACCGTCACACCCCGCAAGCTTCTCTACGGCTCCGGGCTGCCCGGCGGCAGTCCTGAGCTGACACTGGCGCTAGTGGAAAGCGCCCCGACCCTGACCCGGCCCGACCGGAACCGCATCTTGTTTGAGAACGCCGCCGCGCTGCTGCGGACGCAGGTGGAAGAAGACGCTGCCGAGGAAGACGACGCCGATGGCGAGTAGCGTCCGCACGAAGCCAGCGGCCTCCGTGCCCCTGCCGGCGGCTGGGGCCGAACAGCGGATTGTGGTCGCGCTGATTGCCTTTACTGTATTTGCAACCTGCCTGCCGTATGCCCTGGGTTACTTTCTTGCGCCGGTCATGGGCGAAGACGGGCGCTCTTCGTTTTTTATCGGCACGGCGTATAACATTGACGATTACTGCAATTATCTCTCCTGGCTGCGGCAGATGGCCGACGGCCATTTTTTCCTCCATAACTTGTTCACGACCGACGCTCAAAAAGACCTAGAGTTTAATGTCTTCTTCTGGCTGCTCGGACGCCTTATGGCTGTCACCCACTGCTCGCCGCAGGCGGCTCTGCAAGCGGCACGGATTGGCGGTGGGGCCGGCCTGCTCTGGCTAATTTCCAAGTTCTACCGCCACTGTCTTCCTGAAAACGTCAACGCGCGATTGACTGCGTTCGGCTTTGCCTGCCTCAGCAGCGGGTTTGGGTGGGTGGTCTGGAGCCACTGGGCAGATAAGAACCTGCCTGGCGGCCCGGTGGACGCCTGGCAGCCGGAAGCATACACGTTTCTGAGCATTTACACATCGGCGCTGATGACGTGGAGCACGCTCTTAATCTTGGGGGCGCTTTACGCGCTGCTTCTGGGCGAGCAGACGGGCCGCTGGAAGTACCCGGTGATTGCAGGAGTTTGCGGCGGACTTCTCGGCAACATGCACTCCTACGATGTTCTCCATTTGTCTGCCGCCTGGGGCGTCTTTCTCATGGTGCTGACGATTATTCGGCGCGGCAAAGGCATGGCGCAAAGCTGGCTGCGGGCGATGGTCGCGCTGGCGCTGACGCTGCCGACGACGCTGTATATGTACTACGTCTTCAACGCCGAGGCCGTCTTTCATAAACGCGCGAATGTCCCGACACTTTCCCCGGCGTTCTGGCACTACGTTCTGGCGTATGGCTTCGTCTTCCTGCTGGCAGTTCTCACGGGTGTGCTGGTGGTGCGGAGGATGGCCCCCGCAGCACTGGCCACCTGGAAGGCCCCAATTCTGGGGAGCAATAGAGAAGGTGAGGCAAGCAGCGCCCCTACCAATCTGCCGCTGCTGTTTGCGGTCTGCTGGGCCATCGGCGGGTTTTTGGTCTGCTACCTGCCGTTTGCCTTTCAGCGCAAGATGCTGATGGGCGAGCATATTCCCTTGTGTTTGTTAGCGGGGGCCGGGGCGGCGTGGCTGGCGGAGCGGTTGAAGCCGTCGGTGCGGACTTTCGTGCTGACCGCGCTGGTACTGGCGGCGCTGCCGTCGAACGCCTTCTTTCTCCTGCGCGATTTCCGGCATTTGCAGACCAATCACAGCGAGACGCATTTGTCGCCGTTCCTCAGCATGTCTTTGATTGACGTTTACCGCTGGCTCCACCAGAACACGCCCGCCGATGCCGCCGTGGTTGGGTTTCCCGGCCTTTGCACGGCCCTCCCCGGCGAGGCGGGGCGGGCGGTCTGGGCGGGCCACTGGGCCGAAACGCCGTCTTACGGCAAGAAAGACGCCGCGTTTGCCGATGCGTTTGATGCGCTGACGCCGGACGCGGACCGCCAGGCGTTTCTGCGAACAACCGGGGCGCAGTATCTGTTTTATCCCAACCCGCGCTATATTTCCAGTGCGACCTTCAAGCGCCACGGCGCGATCCATACATTTGTGGAACTGACAGCCGCCCCGCCGCCGTACTTAACCGAAGTCTACAAAAACGACGAGTTCACGGTGTACCAGATACGGTAGAACCCCTCCCGCTCGTACCTCGCTCCCTCCCCTGTTAGGGAAGGGCAAGAGTAAGAAGACTACCGTGTAGGGGCGCTGCAAGCGGCGCCCTCTTCTCCTGCATCTTTTCCGTATCGCCCTTCCCTAACAGGGGAGGGAGCGAGGTACGAGCGGGAGGGGTTCTTTGCCCTTGCATTTCTGTCCCACTTGCGGCATAATAAATAGATGACACTTGTAAGCGATTTTGCCTTAATCGAACTTCCCAATCCCGAACCCATCGCCAAGCAGTACGACACTCTGCCGTCTTCGACCAAGCGCGGCGGGTACTCGGTGCTGACGTGGGGCTGCCAGATGAACGAGGACGACTCCCAGCAAATGGCGGCGATGCTGGAAAACCAGGGTTACACAAAGGCCGAGCGGGTCGAAGACGCTTCGGTCATTCTGCTGAACACCTGCTCGGTGCGGGCGAAGCCGGAACGCAAAGTCTACAGCAAGCTCGGCGAGCTGCGCGAGCTGAAGGCGGCGAACCCGGAGCTTGTGATCGGGGTCTGCGGCTGCATGGCCCAGAAAGAAGCCCCGGAAATCCGCCGCCGTGCACCGTATGTGGATTTAGTCGTCGGCACCGGCCAGATTGACCGGGTTCCGGCACTGGTGGACAGAGTGCGCTCCGAGCGGACCGCGATTCTCCGGGACCGGGTGACGATTATCGAGACCGATCTGCCGTCGCGCAAGGACCGGCACGCAAAAGAAACGCCGGAGCGGGTTCTGAGCGGGCTGATGCCGAAGCTGAAATCGTTTGTCTCGATTTCCTACGGCTGCGACAAGTTCTGCGCGTTCTGCATTGTTCCCATCACACGCGGCAAGGAGCGTTCCCGGCCCGCCGACGAGGTTGTGCTGGAAGTGGAGCGGCTGGCGTCGCTCGGCACCAAAGAAGTCACTCTTTTAGGCCAGACTGTGAACTCCTACGGAAAGTTTCTGGACGAGCCGTGTACGTTCGCGCATCTCTTGGAGCGCCTCAACGCGATTGAGGGCATCGAGCGGATTCGGTACACGTCGCCGTACCCGAAAGACTTCCATCAGGACGTGATAGACGCCATCGCGCATCTGCCGAAAGTCTGCGAACAGGTGCATATGCCGGTTCAAGTAGGGGACGATAACTTACTGAAGCGCATGGGCCGGGGCTACACGCTGGATCAGTATAAAGACATCGTCGCCCGTCTGCGCTCCGCAGTCCCCGATGTCGGCCTGACGACGGACCTCATGCTCGGCTTCCCCGGCGAGACCGACGAAGAGTACGAAAACACGATGCGTTTTGTCGCCGAGACCCGCTATGACTCGGCGTTCATGTTTGCCTACTCGCCGCGTGAAGGGACAAAAGCGGCTGTTTTAGACAATCAAGTCCCCGAAGAAGTCAAGATGAAGCGGCTGAACGCTTTGATCGCGCTGCAAAACGAGATCACTTTGGAGCGCAATCAAAGCCAGGTCGGCAGCGTCTACGAGGTTTTAGTGGAGCGGCGCAGTCCGAAAGATCCCTTAAAGTGGACGGGACTAAACCGGCAGGGCAAGACCATCAATTTCCCGTCGCCGCGTGATTTGCAGGGTCAGTTGGTCAAAGTCAAAGCCGTCAAGTCGCATTTGTGGGGCTTTACCGGCGAGATGCTGCCCGCGCGTTCGGAGCGCGGGCTGGAACTTATAATGGCGGAATAGAACCCCTCCCGCTCGTTCCTGGCACTTGCGGCATCCTGCCTCAGTGTCGCTCCCTCAGCACTGGCTCCCTGGAAGGCCCCTGTTTCTGAGGCAGGATGCCGCAAGA
>JAABUQ010000871.1_pt1 | contig 69173 bp, 75 predicted proteins | sample 5560001 | NCBI WGS metagenome assembly JAABUQ01 (sample SAMN10711888, study PRJNA513371) | rock metagenome | isolation source: Antarctica rocks | place: Antarctica: Victoria Land, Finger Mt nord | collected 2015-12-18
TCTCCCCCCCTTTTTACCCCCCCCTCTTACTCCCCCTCACCTGGCCCCTCTATACAAACCTCACCACCTCTCCCCCCTCACCCACTCCACCCCCTCACCACCCCCATCGGCCCCACGTACCCCGCAGCACCATCCCTATCCCCATCCACATCGCTATTCCCGCCTTCTCGCCCACCATCATTCCTCCCCTTCCCACCGCTCTTCCCGCTCCCCTCCTCAACAAACCATCCCGCTCCCCTCACCCTCGCGGGATACGCTCCGTTTCGAATCTTGCGGAGCAGTTGAAGTGGAATCGGTTGGATTTGAGTAAGGCGGGGTTGGTGGTTGAAGGGGTTTGCTGGGTTTGCTGGTGGGGGGGGCAGGGTTGTGTTGGTTCGCTGTTGTAGGGTTCGGGGGAGTGGCGACAGCTGGGGGGGTTGGATGTGCTGGTGTCGGTATCTAGAGCGCGGGGGGTTCGGGGGTTTCTTGTGGAGGGTGAAGGGCCATTGGCACGGGAATGGGCGTCTGGCTTTCGCTATCGCTGCTCGTTGTTGGTTCTGTGGGTAGCGGAGAGGTATCCTCGGCGTCTTTTTCAACATTGGCTTCTTTTTGTCGAGAGCTTCCCGTCGTCGGAGTGAATGGGATAATGGCATTCGTACTCGGTGTTGGGGTATCTACGCGCGATTGAGGTGATTTTATTTCCAACGTCTTCTTGGCTAATCATGAAATTTGCAATCTGGTTGCCGCCTCACCGTATAGAGATATTATTTCTTTGAGGCTTTGGATTGCAGAGGGGGGAATGGGTAACGGATCTGTTTGAGGGTAGCCGTGTAGTAGGAGCTTGGGGATCTGTGGATGCGTAAGAGGTTGCTATATTCATTGCATTTACTTGTTGCATTTTTGGCTGATTCTGTAGACTGCTATCGACCGTCTTCGTGATTGAGGAAGGCAAAGCAGCCTTTTCATCGCTGGTATTCATTCTGATACTGTTTACCGAAGCCTTGGCGACGTCCTGTACTTCCTTCTTCTCAGCTGCTCGCGTACCTGCAGCATACTTGGCAAGGGCTGCATTTCCTGTTACCTGCTCAGCTTCTCTGAGTCTCTGGATGAGATAAGGAACTTGCTCAATGAGTTTCAATCTAAGGATTTCCTCGAGGTCGTTTAGCGATTCACGATGATCATTGTTCCAGACCCATGCATTGCGCCATGCCTTCCAAGCCCAGAGGATGTTCTGAGTCCAACAATCACCAAATATGTCGGACAGTGGAGTATTCTCTCTGAAACATGCTTGGAGCAAAGCCTCGTGATAGTTATGTCCCCCGAATTGAATTTCAATTTTTACAGCAATTTCAAGAATGGCGCATAGATTATGCAGAACGACTTCGAATTCCGCAAAGAGCTTCACAAACTCATGCTTGCATATCTTGTGGTCAGGTACCTCATCGCGTTGAGGGCTGAGATGCCAGCCGTTAGGCGTCCAGTCATAGAAGCGGTAGCGATACATTGTATCGAGATCATGTATCTGGTGTTTCAGATCAAAGACATCCGCTCCAACTAGATTCTCCTCTTCTGTGAACGAAAATCAGCAATAGCCCTAAGATAAAGTTTTCTCATGGGGTGAGTTACTTCGCGCCTGATCATCATAGTTCAAGTACAATGGGGACCGCTCGCCGTTTGTCAAATACTATGAGTGCATTACTTCAAGCTATTTGGCTGTGATTTGCATCATGGTGTAGATTAAAATAGACGTGAGGAGTGAGGTCCCAGAAGGCGAAGGAAGAGGTCTCAGGAACTCAGTGGTTGAGAAGTGAGACCTATTTGGATGAAAGATCTTGGTCTCGGGCTTGGTACGAAGAGGAGAGAGAGGGACGACGAGAGGAACACCGTCATGGCGATGTGGTGAGGAGCACAGTAGAGAAGGTTTGGATTACTCAAGTCACCGACTCAATTATGTTTGCACAAGGTGAAAATGCTCTGTACTGCAGATACTTGTGCCTAGCGAATCCATTCATCCGAGATCCGTTTGCCTGTCACTATGTAGGTGAGGACTTCCAATTTGCTCTTGAGGAGGGGTTCCCTCTGTCAGTGTCTACGACATCAGCTCGCCATCAGATTGTGAACTGGAAGGTGGAGCTCCGTAGATGACTGTCCCACCTCTAAATCAACCTCTCTGAAAGCAACATCCCATACCAAACCATCCACCCTAGCCCTACCATATTAATCAGTGCGCTGGCACCATGCCACATCGAAAAGCGCTGATTCAGCATTTTCATCTGCTCGCTCGGTTCCCCCGACTCATAATAGTGCTTACCATCCTTAGCCCCTAACTTCTTTCTCTCCCCCATTACGCTCGTCGTTGTCGGGCCAAGTATACCCCAATTGACTGCTCCACACACCGCCATCGCCAGAATCGGCAGTAGAACATCTGTCCGATTGGATGGTTCTAAGACACCCAAGAGTCCACTTGGCGGAGTTGAACCGCCGAGGGGTGAAAATGTTTGCGGGGCTGGATATGTCAGGGCCATGACGAGGGGCAGGATTGTTTGCATTGCGAAGTAGATGGGAGTGAGTGTCTGTTGCAAGGTCGAGAATTGCGGGCGGGGAAGGGCGCGGTACGAGAAGATGCCGTTTATGAAGGATTGGTAGAAAGACGTGCCGAGGAGGGTACCGTAGCTACAGCAGAAGGTTAGGAAAGGGGTTTCAATGCTGAAGTAGGGGAATTGGCGTAGGGGACCTTAGTATGTGATAGGGGCCGAGGGTGGAGAGGGTGGAGAGGGAGGACATTGTGACGGCAGGGGCTCAAGCTTCTGAGTAACGAGAGGTCAGGAAGCGGTAGGAGGTAGAGGGTAAGAGGGATGAATCGAGCGTATTTAAAATATGCGATGGGATATTATGGGCGATGGATGAGGCCAAGCGGAATCTATCATATCTAACTTATGTTGACGTACTTCAATCCCAGGTCGGCAAAGTTGACCGATCCAGGCTCCTGCGCTACCCGGCGTTGGCAACATCATCTCATGCCTGGCCTAACACCTCGAGGAACCACTAACCCTAGCCGACGTTCTATTCCAGTGGGGAGGATCCATCCCTGGCCGAGTGTTGGGCTTCTTGCTACTACGATGTCAGGGAACTGTCTTTGACCTGTGCTGACACACTTTCCTTCTATAATTGCGGCTGTGTTTGGTGACTCAGTCGTCGAAAGATTATGACTCGAACGACTCAGTGATTGGCTTGGATGTGACTCGGTTCTACAATAACACTTCTTTTCTCCACAACATAAAAAGCACTGGCTGCCTCTTGCATTTCTTCGTTTGTCACTTGTGTCACCTTTATCCAACACCAGAAACCTAGAAGCACTTTCACTCACGTCCAACCCCTCCACCTACAACAGGCAGCTACAAGTACATTCGATCAGGCATGGCAGACCTCAGTCATAAAGACGAATCAAATGATCCCGACGCACTTCTAACAAGTATGAAACCAGCTCCTCGGCCTCTCGAAGAAGACGACATGGTTCTACTCCCCCAACACAATCCCGACAATCCATCAAACGATGAAGCAATGTCGGAAGCCTCTCGATCGTCACCCCCGCCCCCAACAAGATTTCGCGGCAGGAATCCTCGTCAGAACCCTCAACCCTCGAAAGGACCCAAATCAAGCAAGTTCCTTCGCCCGGCAAAGGACATCCTCTCTCGCATCCGCCACGATCCGTCCCTCATCGAAGCCAACTATATAGTGGGCTATCTCGACCGGCATGCTCCCGCACCGATGGAAGTGGATGCAGTTGCTTGGAAAGGTGGACTGGAAACCACGGATGAAGAGTGGATTCCTCAGCATCGGATTCTATATTTCAGGAAGCGGGGTGAGGAAGGAAGGGTTTGGGATCGGGAGAAGAGGTTGGATCGAATATTTGGGACTGGAATAAGTGATGAGACAAATTCGCAGAAAGAAGAGAACGACACGGAGGAGAGTGATAGGGTTGAGGAAGAAGAGACGGGCCGCGAGCTGGCAGTAGATAATCAAACGGAATGAAAATTGTTGGCAAGTGAAATTAGTTTCATCGCCTCTCTGGTCCGAAATGGCGTGTCAGGATTGCAACTTTTCTTTTCAGCCACATTGTATAGGCGCTTTTGTTGCCTCGTACCTGCTTAAAGCCCATGGCTGAGTAGGCGAGACTGTCTGCTTACAGGCAGCCCCAGGCATTCTCAGGCTAAACGGGCAACATGGCTGGCATCTTTCCTGAATTCAAACGTATTTGATGATTGCCAACCTCCAGATTCCTCAAAGAAGAGACAGAACATCTCTTGAGACTTTGCAATGACCTTAGAGAGGCCCTATCACCGATAATAATCGGCAGCCGCACATTATGACTACTCCCACACAGAGTCCCGACATTTTCATCGACCACAACAATGAATTGACAACGAAACATCAGATCTTCAATACTTTCAAGGGCGAGTACCGCGTCGTTCGTCTTGCACACACGCCTCCCCGTTCGCAAGGAATGGATCTTCCTGAGGATCCTACTGCCTACGGCAAATCCACCATCGTTGAATTCAGAATTCCTCAAAGTCAAGAAGTCGCTCTTTATCAATTTACCGATTTCGACTTGGAACACAACAACTCGGAGCTCAACCGAGAAGCGCCTCCACCAGAGGCTCGCGTAATCCGTTTCAAAGACGGTAAGCTACGTATGTACCGTGTGAATCCGAGGACTATGAATGTGCAATGGCTAGAAGCAGAACTGGAATTCAAAGGCCGCATCGAGCCACCAAGCGACGTATGGAAAGGCGGCGGCGAGAGGCATCAGTACATTTACATAGGAAGCACGGAGTGGCTCTGTCGGCCGCAAACCCAAGATATAGTGCACTTCGTTGACGTGGTGTTGGTCCGCGGATTCAACGAACGTTGCATTGTGATGCACAGAGCTCTACCCAGAGGTTTTGGCTGGTTTGAGTACCAGCGTATCTCCGGCCCTGAAGGAGGCGAGGATTATCCCCGGCCTCCGCTCACCAATGATGCTATTGTCTTTCCCGACGACTAGTCCGGCCGGTCATCTCCATCGATGTCTATCGAAATTCCTAAATAGGCTCGAAGACATTATGTAGATAGCAAGGGTATCGAACATGGCTCCGTAGTTGGACAATTCGAGTGGATGCAAAAGCAACTTTAAAGTAGTCTACCTTGCTTCGTTATATTCTTGTTCCTTATGCTTTTCCATGCATTACCAAGTACACATCCACTCGCTTTCAATGCGCAATGACCGCACACACTATCCTTTCTTTTCGGACACTAATAATGATTGGCTTTGAAGTGAAGACCATCACCGCGGACAACATATACGGCTCATCTCCATCGTCCGGATCGTCTCCATAAGCCGTTCGCTCCTCGTCGTCGTTCTCGTCGACCACTTCATCATTACAATCCCAGTATCTCTCACGGTCTTCATACCGCTCCAAGTCCTCACCCCCTCCCATCTCTTCTTGCTCTTCCTTCCCCAGCCCATAGTCTCCCTCCTCGTCATCCCCCTCCGCGCCTTTTTCCTCATCTTCACATCCCTCACCGATCTCAGCGTCCTCGTTGGGTATGACACGCCGATGCCTCGTCCGGCATACCGTCGCTCGGTCGGCTGCCTGCCATTTCTCCTTCAAATTGAATCCATCGCTGGCTCCCCAAGACAGCAGCAGCAGGATGTAGATCCTGATATTCGGTTCTGCCAAGGCGAGACCGTGCCATTCTCTGTCTGCTTCTGTCGCTTCGCCCAACATCTCGCCTTGCATGTACATGGTTTGTATCCCTTTTTCTGCATCCACTTTTGCTTGGGTGTGCGCCAAGCTCGTCCGCTTGGATCCTTGTCTGCCTTGTTCGTCAGCGTTGTATACGATTATCGCTCCATATTCCAGGAGAAAGATACGGTGGGTCGTTCACTCTTCGCTTTTGGGGATGGTATGGATGGTGAAGGACGTCGTTTGAAAAGAGTTCTTTGCCATTGTTTTGAAGAATTATGACGGAAGTTCCTTCAGGCGGGAACACATGTTCCTCTGGTAGGCAAACTTCCTTGTTGACAAGCATGGGGTTTAGGCTGTCATGGCGTGTGGCGTATTGGCCAGCAGGAAGGTCGAAGACTTGCCGGTGTATAATCTTTCTGTTATTAAGGGAAATGTAGCTGGCAAACACCATGGCTGGCAGAGGTTTGAGTTGCATAAATGTGGGTTCGGATGTCTAACCAAGCTGATGGCGGTTGTAGGAGCTGTATTCTTGTACTCGAAGACGACTGAGTCTGGGATTATTGATGCGTCTGGAGGCGTGAAATGAAAGTTGTGGTCTTCCATCTTTGGCTCTCGATCGGCCTTCGGATAGCGCAGTGTTCAGAACGTAGAATAAGCGGTTACCAGAACAATTCTTAACACGTAAAGAAATGAGCGGAGACAAGACTCCATATACACTAACAACAGTGCAATACCTGATACTCATAACAACTCAAAGTTTGAACAGCCATGATTCAGATACCACACATATGGCCCGAAGGCCATGAAGAAAAAGAGCGTTATTCGCTTTCTTAGCACCATACGGAAAGCCTTCAGGGAGCGTGGGCATCACATGGGAACCCCTGCCTCCCGCCCCCCACACAAGCTCAAGCAGCGATACCGTGAGTCAACGACGACCTTTTTTTGCCCCGGAAGAGGTTCCTACATGTTGACCGCATTGCAGGACAAATATGAGCATATATAGCACCAGGTCTAGCTTGATACCTGGAGCCGGTCCCCAGAGGGTTTCACCAGCACCAGTCCATATTTATAAAAGTACGGAAAGAAACAAAACATGCAGTCTCCCGATGACTGAGATCAAAACGAGACGTCTGTTGTGTTATGTTTATACTTCATGCACAAAAGAATATTTCGAATCGTCGTGTCGTAGGTAACGTGTCCCACATCCCCGAACTTTCCAACCAGACTCGATAGAAGTACGAGCGCCACAATGTTCTTCTCCTGAAAATTTGCTATCGGGAAAAGAAATGAGGAAAGGGAAGAATAGAGGTTCCAAGGGTGATTTTCGATATCTACAGGTCTCAAGGGTCAGAGCACATCCACAAGCATCTTTTTTCGTTTCCATATCAGCTCGTCAGAACAGCTTACCTCCTGAGTAGATAGGCCAGAGAGCAGGGGAAGTTGCCGAAACACCTCCGTGCCCAAACACTTCTAAGGCGACTGCACAGTGTTGAAAGGCTTGGCATCAAAAGCTTGGGGACAGCAGCCATCCTCTGGCAATGAGAGCGTGCCCAGGCTTGAAGCATTAGGCAAGACATTGAGTTCCAGGTACAGTCCGAAGAGCATTTGTCAGATGTCAATACTGGCATGCCCAGATAACGTATTACAAAGTGCGGTGGCATCTTTGGTGGTTTTCGATTTATAAGATGATCCGACAGCATTTCACGGCTCACATTCACAATTACACTCACACTCACCTCGTCAGTACAAATGAAGATGGAAAGAACGAGTGTCGTTTCACACTAAGAAGGGTAAGAGCGGGAAGAAGTCTATAAAGGCCACGTGAGAAGCAGGGATCATCCCACGTAGCCAATATACCTGCTGTGCCGCACCTATGACTATGGCCCAATGGCTCAATTTTCCACGGACACTGACATCCAACAGCACCAAGGATCTGCCTTTTTCCCTCCCTTCCTTCATTAGGACCCGAGCAGGATTCTTCAATTTCGCCATGCACCCAACTCATTAGCCTCGCCTTGCCCCGATCAGTATCGCCAGTAATGGCCGCTTCTAAGAAGCGGTCGCTTGCTGACGTGCAGCATGCCTCTCGGGCTTCAATTAAATTCGATGACAACGACACCTATCGCATGATGGTCCTGCGATTCGACGAGCCGGAAGAAGACATCGACCGGCATTTCTTGCAGACTGCATTGGATCTTGGCATCAACATACCGCAGGACCCGAAGACTACCATTGATCTCATCACCCACAATGTATCCCACCTCAGCCTCGAAGCGCCCGCTTCCACAAGCCCAGAGCCACCCGTCCAGCCTCTCTCCAGTACATCTCAATCAACCCCCACTGCCTCTGACAGTTCCAGTGAACAACATCGACATCGAAAAACACCCTCCCTAGCTGCCACATCCATTACCTCGGCGCCGTCCATCAGCTCCTTATCATCGCAAAAATCCAGCTACGTCAAAATCAGGAAAGGCTTCCGGCGGATATCTACAATTCGAAGACGAAAGACTCTGGCAGTACAGACTCCCGCTCTCCCTGTACGACCTGCGACATCGCATCTAACCCGTCCCGACATGCAGCATCGTGCCATAACAGCAGACCCAGTAATCACAATCTCCTCTCCCCAACCACACGCCTCAACACCCAGCCTCTCACCCACAGGCAAACCGACTGGCCGCAGAAAAGTCGCCTCTTATGTCGCCCCAACTCCACCCGTACCAGTGCTCAACACGAGCCCACCGCCTCCCTCCCCTTCTCCCGTCCCCTTCGCAAGCTTCGACCATGATTCGGACTCATCCTCCAAACCACCTCCCTCAGATCCCGACGCCCTTTCTCGCAGCCTGTCCCACCCCCTTCTAAAGAAACTTCGCACCACCCAACTACAAGAACAACTCCGATTCATCTCCTTCCAAGCCTCGCAGACCCGTCTCATGCACGCAAAACACCTTCAACAGAAACGTGACGCCCTCTCCACCTACAGAACCCTGCAATCCGATACCGAAACCCGTCACGCGGACGCCCTCACGAATCTCGAGAACCGCCACCTTTCCGCAGAGGCAGATCTCCGGCGAACCCTGGACATGGAGCGACAAGCGTGCGACGTGCGCCTCAAGCACATGCAAGCCTACTGCAATCCGCGGAGCAACGTGCAAGGAATGCCCGAGCGCACCGTCACCAAAGCGGATTACCGACAGCTGGAACAGCAATACCATGTGCGCAACGGGATGGAGAACCTCCACGCCAGCCGCATCAACGTCTTGCGTGAAAAGCAAGCAAAACAACTGGAAAGAATAATCGCGAAACAGGAAGCCGAGACGGAGAAGCAGGCCACGGATCTCGAGCTGGAGAATGAAGAGCTGGAGCAGCAGTTCCAGGGCGTGGAAGAAGAGTTGAAGCGGGGGTTCAAGGAGAGGAAGAGGAGGTTGGTGAAGAGGTGGGGGATGGCTGAGGCGATTGAGAGGAGGAAGCTGGAATTGGAGACGGGAGAGATGTTTGCCGAGTTACCGCTCATAGAGTGGGGGGATGATAAGGGCGCAGATGGCGACCCGAGGAGGGAGTCCTGTCATCGAATAGCCGATGAACGGCGCAGCGCGGAGGTGCAAGGGGAGGGGAGGTTCGATGCGTTGAACATGATTTGAGCGTACATACTAGGGAACGTGGGTTTGGATTCTAGGCGATCACGGCAGATTCCGGTGGTTTGCGATTTCAAGAGCATCTTGGCCTTGCAGGGAAAGCGCATGGCATGTCGAGCGTGGTTTTTCAGCGAGCGATGTTCCTACTCTGTAGGCGTATGAAGAAACAATGAGTATGCCAGTTACGCAGGTACATGTTGGAATTCCATGACTCCGTATCGAGGCAACACGTCCTCAGCTATTCTCTCGAGCTAAGCGTAGGTGCACACGGTCCCTCGTAACAACCTTAGAAGATCACACGGATGGATATTTCACACCACCACTCATTTCCAAATTCTTTTCACAATTTTATCTATAAAAATAAAACTGATTGTGATTCGAATCGTGACAAAAATCCCCAATCCAAGCTCGGATGGTCTGGTGGTATCATTCTTGCTTAGGGTGCACCCTATGCTCACACGTAGTGGTTCGAGCCCTTTCTTAACCTTTCCCACCCCCCTCCCTTTTATCAATTTTTTTGATCCGCGAAAAGCCGTTGGGGGGGGGTTTTCTGCCCAGTCTTTGCGTCGAGATGAGGTGCGTAAGGGTGGATTCCTGGCTTGAGAAGGGGGGTTTCCACATCTAGACCTACGTAATCACGAGCCCGCACACGTGTGGGAAAGTCGTAGAAGAGAAACTTCATATCGAATGTGAAGTCTCATGTACACTTTACCAACTAGGTGCTAAAGAAACCCCCCCCCTTCTACAGTATCCACCGCCCCCAATCCCTCTTCAGCTCAAATGGTCAACACCCCCACGGCCACAACCAGTACAACATAAATCCAACCTCCGCCCACCCGCCCCGCTGCCCCCCTGAAACTCTCCACCACTTTCGCACTTCCCCCTCCACTCCTACTACCACTCCCACTCGCACTCGCACTCGCGCTACCCGTCCCCGTCGGAATAGCGATGGCAGAGCTACTACTATTATACCCAGCGAAAGGACCTCCCGATGCGGAAAGCCGCGCAGTCTCGATAGAGGAGAGCGGGAGGGGCACCAGTGTCAGTGTGACTATCTCTGCCGAGGTGGCCACTGATGAGGGCGCTAGCGCTGCGGCTGCGGGGGAGTTGTTCGAGTTCTTAGATGCTGGCGGCGAGGTGCCTGGTGCTGCGGGGGGTGAGTTCGCTGAGGCTGGAGCGGTGGGCTGCGTGGGGGGTAACGAGCCCCCGGGCGCCGCGGATTGTGCGTTCTCTGAGGCTGAGGCGTTAGGCTGAGCGGGGGGAGAGCCGTGGTTGGCTTCGAACGGGCTGTTTGCTGCGTGGCCGGTGCTGGGGGGTGAGGTACCTGCTGCGCTGGGGCTTGAGCTGGGTGGAGACGGGGCAGTGGCTGGGACGGTCGGAGCGCTGTTCCCTGCTGTGGTGGGGGCTGGAATGGCGGTAGGCGGGGGAATGCATTTGGTGCAGATGGTGGATGTTGATGTGGTAGTGATTGTGGAGACGGTGGAGGTCGTTTGTAAGATCGTTTGCCCCTGCGCCGTGACCGTGTTGGTTACCGGGCATGTCGTCAGAGTGGTGTAGACGATGAGCGTGGTTACGATCTCTTGGGTTGATGGTGCCTGCTTCTGGCCTTTCCCACCTGCTGGAGAACCGGTGGTCGGCGCGGGCGTGGGTGGCGCGAGGCATTTTGTGCAGATTGTGGAGGTGATGGTGCTGTAGACTGTTGAGACTGTGTAACCGGTTTGGATGATCTGGCTGCCGCCGGTGGTGATGGTTTGAGTTATGGGACAGGTTGTCACGTAGCTGGTTACGATGTCTGTCGTTACGACTTCGTGGATGCTTGGTGATGAGATCGCTTTCTCGGGGACGGATGAGGTGACTGAGATAGCGGGAGTTGATTGAGACGCCGATGATAGGGGGACGCTGCTGTTTGAATAGGGTGCTTTCGATTGGATTAGCAGGGTGGGCGAGCCGCTTGGCGAGTTTGATGCGTTGCTCTCCGAGGCGGAGCTTGAAGTGCCGATGTTTGAGCTTGAGACTGTTGCGGTTTCAATAGGAGGAGGAGCCGTACCGGAATTGACAATCCTCGGTGCTGATCCTGTCCCAATAGGATTGGGGGCTGTACTGCTCTTGATAGGGTACGATGCAGTTCCAGATCCAATGATTCTTGGTGCAGTTCCAGTGCCAATAGGGGCTGTACTACTCTTAATGGGGTATGGTGCAGTTCCGGTTCCGATAGGATATGGAGCAGTACCGCTCTTGATGGGGTATGGTGCATTCCCTGATCCAAAGATTCTTGATGCAGTCCCAGTGCCAATAGGGGCGGTACCACTCTTGATGGGGTACGGTGCAGTTCCAGTGCCGATGGGAACAGGGCCTGTACCGCTCTTGATGGGGTACGGTGTAGTCCCAGTGCCGATGGGAATAGGGCCTGTACCGCTCTTGATGGGATACGGTGCAGTGCCAGACCTAACGATCCTATATGGAGCAGTACCGCTGTTCGAAGGATAAAAGGCAGTGCCGGTCTTGAATGAGTGAGACGAAGAATTGAACGAGCGTGATGGGAAGCTGCTCGGCCTGTAAAGTGATCCAGAAGCAGAAGGAGCACTATTGACGATGCCCAAAGAGCCGCTGGGAGCTGGGTAAGACTTCCCAGTACCTATAGGGTAGGGTGGCATTGATCCAGATGAAGGAATGCTGCCGTCGGTGCTGAGAGCAATCGGGATGATCGGGGGGAGGGAATCGCTAATCAACGGTTTCAACGCCTTTGAGGCTAAGGGTGTCGCTGGCTTCTTCGCACACGAATTCTTCATCAAATAGCCTTTAAGAGCGTCGGCATACGGCATTCCATTCACAGGGTAGTTCTCGGAGTAAGTAGCTTCGAAAATCATGACACCGCCAAAGTCAGTCGGGTACTTGCACTGGAATGCATCAATGATTGCCTGAGCTTCCGTGGGCTGCAGATACATTTTGGTGTCGTAAACCACGTTGGTGTTAGGCGCAGCGGGAAGACCAAGATAGACTCTCGGCTTGGAGCCTTTGGCAGCATGAGCATGCACGAAACTGATCCATGCGTCGAACGAGATGTTAGTGGCTGGACCGCCATATGCCCCGTAGGTGTGATCGAAGTATGCGCGGGCTGAACAGGCTGGCGTGTTGTAGAATTGGACGAAGAGGAAGTCGAACCAGGAGTTCTCGATTGCATTGGCCAGATGGACGTCGGGAACAATACACTGAGGGGCGCCCGAGATGTAGTACTTCTTCGTCTCTGCTACGTAGTGGGCTCGGAGGGTATTGATCATGGTCGCGTAGCTACGGCTGAGATCTCCAGATTTCTCTCCGTTCACCAAGACGCTCTCAATATCAAAGTCGAAGCCATCTACAGCAGCGTCACCGAATGGACGTGGAAAGGTAGATCCCGTGAATTCCTTGTCTGGGCCAAAGGCTCTCCAGAGGAAGTTGGCAAAGTTCGTGGCTGAGGCATCGCTATTGAGGTGCTGAGTTGATGGAATGGCGCCACCCAATGAAAGAAGTATCTTCTTTCCCATTTGTTGACAGATCTTAATATCAGGACCGATGTTGGGGCAATTTTCTAGCAACGGACTCGTGGAGCCGTCAGGGTTCTTGTAGGTCCCGGAACCGCATTGATTGCCAAAGTTAGTCCCTGGGTACCCCCCACTTTGATCTGGGAAGATGTTCAAGAAGCCAATTGGGATGATGTCGATGTTGGAGTCGGCGCAAAAATGCGAAAGCCTCTTCTGATTCGGACCCTGACCCTGTGATAGGAAACATATCAATGAGCGGACTAATTAATTTTATAGATTGCTCACCCAGTACACAGCCATATTCGTATTTGCAGAACCGTCGAAACTGCGCAAAACAGATGTCACCGAGGCGGTTGTGAATGAAAGAAATACAGTAGCAGCAGCCATGATGGCCACGAACCTGATATTAGACATTTTGACAAGTATAGTACAATATAATCACAAGATTAAAGATAGCAATGATGAATGCCAAAAGAGTGTATTTAGTATCGTAGACGCCAAAGACAGGACGCAAACAAAGGCTCCCAAGTAAAGAAAGGCACACACGGCGAAAGAGTGACAGCGAGGTTGAGAACGACAAAGACAAGGAGAGAAGCGAAGTAGAGGATGGAGAAAACCTCATGGTCTATTAGCGTAGGCGTCATGCCAGTCATAGTGAGGGGCTAATCCAATTGGAGCGAGACTTGCTCGATCAACGTCTGGATCACAGGAAATGAAGCCATCGACATCTGGAACTCCTCACAAGCGACTCTGGCATGTCGGATCTTCGCCTGGAAGAACAGTCAACCCCATTTCCAATATCAATGTTCGCAAAGTCAATAGCTGCTTCTCTTTGTACATATTCTCGTAGATGCACCGTGAGCGTGGCAGCCACATCTGCCACTGTGTTCAGCTCCTTGATCTCGAATTCCACCAACGTTGTGGAGATAATGCCAAGCAGCCCCTCGGTCCTATTCTGGATCTCGAATGTCCCAAAGCGGGTATGGAAATGTTCTAGGCTGAAAGTAAATATCGAATTGGAAATGTGATTGGCCAAAGATGATCTACGGGAAAGTCGCGTGGGTTCAGGGGTAGAATGCAGTTTCTGTAATTTCCTTTAGGTGGGGTATCTCGAGAATGGAAAGTCGTTGCGAAATGCCAAGAACGCGCATCAAATGGAGGAATGGACCCCGAGGATCAGTTGACTATCATTCTGATACATCGGTAGATAAAACCGCTTTGCCAGCATGTAAGATCCATGTTGTAGCCATCAGCCGAATCGGGCCAGCCTTCTTGGTTTTTGCACCTTCAGTAGAACCGCCTTGGGAATATTCGCAATTTTTCGGCTTTTTTTGTCGTCTTCGATATCACATGGCCGTCTTGCCGATCTCCATAGTCGTAAGGTTTGCGAACGATCTTGTTCTCATACATCGTCGAAAGCCCAGTGCTGAGGCCGCTGCGTAGTTGGCACTTATCAACATACGCCCAGCCGTTGAGCAGCCACCTTCGACCCATCATCCTCTTCCTGGCGTGTAGAGCTCACGTTCGCCACATTTATGCCTCCAGAATGCGTGCCATTGCCACTCACCAGCGGATCCCTTCTCAATACACCTCGTAAAAAAGTTCGCCCCACTGGCTGTATACCAAACCCTGAGCGCAGACTTAGTTTCTCTCTTTCTAATACAAAATGGCCGTTTCCCCCAAGGCTGAACATAGCTAAGCGTATGAAAGCGCCAGCATGCCGACTCCCGCAGGGTTCAGTATATGTAAACAGGGGTTGTAGGCGCGGTGCTCGGTGGGCGATGTGCCAACAGGAGCGTCTGTTGAGGGGGTCTTGAGGTCGAGTAGAAGATTGTGCGATGATGCTAGCGCCATAGTCTTTGCGTTTTGGGAGGCCGTCAATGGAGCAATAGGAGAAAGGTAACGGAGAGGTGATTTTACGGATTGAACGTGTAATAGGGAGTGGTCCGACTGTAGCAGCGCCAGAGACGGGGCGGCCTATGTCCTGCCTTTGTTGAGGTGGATCCACAATGGCTCTTGCTGAGGCGTAAGACGCAAAGACAGAAGGAATGAGTATAGTTCAGAGCAATTAGGCTTCGAAATGCTTCATACTCGGGCTTTCAATGATCTTTGGCCTGCTCGACGAAGCGAAACGATTATCACACAGAGCCAGAGTATGGGAGCAGAGGAATATCCATAGACTGAATCCGTTAAGTTTTATCCAAGCAGCTTGAAGGAATGCGAGCGTCGTGACTGCGGATCGAGAGGCGACTTGCAATTCTTCATTTCCATCAAGAGATCTTCCCAATCCTCTTTCTCGCCACATCCATCTTGCCCTGCACTCGGTCCACATCCTCATTAAGCATACCGAGCATCTCGCTCTGAATCTCCAACTCCTCCTGTATCTGTATTCCCAGCTCTTTTTGTTTAGCCACGGCTTGTGCTAATACATTCACATCCTCATCTTGCTCTTGCATCAATTGCTTCTGCAATTGTAGGACGCCTTGATTATCCAACGCGCGGGTCTTGTCCGTTTCCTTGCCCAGCACGCGGCCGCTTGTCGGAGCCTTCGAATTGGCGCTGCCATTCTGGGTACCGACAAGTGAGCTCTTCTCCTGAGCAGATGCAACAGTGCGGTCTAGAGCAGATTTGGCAACCATGGCACTCTGGAGTGATTCCAGACCATCCTTCTCGCGGGAGGCATTAGACACGAGATCACGGCGGCGGCGAAGCTCAGCATCCGTCAATTTTGATGAGCCCGAGCTGAGATTCTTGAGCCCTGCATTCAGCGACGCGACCATCGTGCCAGCTCTGACAAGACATTTCTTTGCCTGAGCGGAAGCTTCGTGCTGTGCTTGGGTTGCGAACGCTTGATCTCTTTTCGTAAGGGCTAACCGTGCATCATGTAGCTGTCCCTTGAGGTCTTTGTATTGATCAAGCCATACTACCGGATCTGTTGTTGGTGTCGCGGACGCTATTGCGTTGGACGTCAAGCTCGAGCGGGAGCTACTGCTGGTGGGTAGATTCAGGAATGTCCTCCATACGCTCGTATTACGCCACTTATCGTCTCCCGTTTCGTTGATCTTGCGGAGGTAGACCTCGAGGCCTTTGCGTCGCTCTTCGGTGAGCTCTGGGGAGGATGTTGTCCGAGTGAACCAGGATTTGGAAGGTAATGCAGCCGGAGGAGCCGAGCCTGCTTGGGATAAAAGGTTGCTGTGAAGGGTTGTGAAGTCTGAATATCGCTTTTTGAGTGTGAAAGAGCGAAGTTCACCAACGCGGAGAGAGATGTTGTAGATTGTGTAGGGCTTCGAGGTATTTGATGTTTGGGTGTTTGGGATAAATATTTCGACTTGGGACGCCATGACGCTTTGTTATTGTATTAGCATTATGGTGATCTTCCCGACCAAATACTCCCTCAGGTTGTGATGGTAGAGTATGTTGGTGCCAGTATCGAAGTGGAATTTGTGAAGCTCGAAAAACGCTCGCCGGGTGACCGAGGGGATGTATTTGAATGTATCACGTGACGTGGAAACTACGGTAGCCTACGAATACGAAAGCGAAGTCGACAGGTTCAGTGGAATGAATGGCAAACGGCCCCCCGTCTTTCATACTCTAGCTAAGGGTTGGGACTATCTCTGAACAAATCCTCAAAGGGAGGAGCATTGGACGCTATCGCTTATGCATATGACTGTCCTGAGCAGGCCACCCTAGAACGTCTCCTGATCATCCACAGGTGCTCCTCCCTCTGCCTCAGCCGGTATTTCGAACCCCTCCTATTGGCAGTGTCAGTCGCAGCACATGATGAGGAAGACTCAAGGGTGCTAGAGAACGAAGCTTACCTCTGTTGAATACAAGATCTGCTGAATCGCCTTCACCAGCCCTTCATCCTTTTCGATCTCCGGCTCAGCTTCCACGGCCTGCTGTATCAGCAACTCAATATCTCGCAATTTGCTAAAGTAGAAGTCTCGTTCTCTCTCCAACCCCTCCACCGTCTGTTTAAGCTGCTGATTCTCCGATACAACGGCGGCCGACGCGCCTCCCGTAGCAGGTCGAGTGCGCGCCGCTGGTGTACTTGCGCTTGGCGTTGTTCGTCGCGCTGCGCCAGCTCCAGCCCCTGATGTACGCGATGAAACAGGTGCCGGAGCAGCTGTGCTCGCTCCGGCCCCTTTCCGTCGCGTTATAGGGTCGTACTCCTCGCCGGAGAAGTATTGGTCCCAGTAACGCTTCGTCCATTGTAGGAACTCGAGGTTATCCTGCATTTTGCATTTTACCAACGACTCGACTGGCACTGGGCGTTCGATGCCGTGTTTCGTGAAAGCGTCTAGAGTCGTGAGCAGAGAGGGTTTCGTTGTAGGCTAGAGTGTGATGCGTACTTTGTAGTATCTTGAAATTTTGCAGGTAAGCATACTCGGTATTGACGTTGAATTTGACTCGGCTCATAGGAAGATCCCCTAAAGTTTCCGCAGTCAGCCCAGCGCTCCACGTGCCGATAGTGGGGCTTTGCGTACGGAAAATACTGTCGTAGATCTGACATAACGCTGCCCTGGTAGGAGATCCAAATTAGCCCGTTGTGCCTTGCCTTGCCTTGCAGTAAATCGTTCGTACCCGGTCCCGCACTGCTCAACCTTTGTAACATTCAGCTGAAGGAGGTCGTTGAGCCATGCTAAAAGTTCTTGTCTGTTTCAGATATCCTATTAGCAAGTATGATCCCTCTGGGGAAAGTTGCGGTTGACGGAGGGCATACCTTGATTCACCCATGTTGGGCGATGCGTTGAAGGCTGGGCCAAGCACTGTATGCTGAGTGTGATTGTGGAGTCAAGGGAGATGGAGGCCAAGCTTGGACTGTGGGGGCAACTGATATTGAGGACAGGAGTATCTATGCTGGTGTTGTTTGTTGCAAATGACGACAGAGGTAATTGGAGCAACGCCAAAAACACAAATCATTAGGCACGCCACGAGCCAATCAGCGCGTCGCGTCTGCGTGGCTTGAAGAGAGCTGCAATCAACCGACAACTTCCGAACTCTCTTACAGCAAAACTCGGTGTTCGCATGGTGTAAAGCTATCCATCTATACTATAGCGTTGGTCCAAGCATTGGCTTTGAATACGCAAGTCTCTGACATTAAGGGCACGTACGAGATCCAAGTCAACATGCATCCATGGAGGGAACGTACTCCAATAAAGCCTCATCTATTTACATCATTTCTCCATGCATTCCACGTAGCGTTCGTACCATTCTGAATGGATCACTCGTAGATCGTCTCTCAGGCTCGCCCATCACACGTCTACAACCAAGCTGTTAAAATTACGATTAGGTCTCCAGCAACTTGATGCCAGGAAGCTCATAGCCAAAATCCATAATGACTGCCCTGCTATCCTGGCTGGTCGCAACAATGCGTCGATAGTCCGCTTTCGCACTCAGTATCCAACTAGAGGTCCATTTCGTAAAGCTGACCAGGTTTTCCCCCGTACATAGATCGAAAGCCTTGACGCTATAATCGTAGCTGCCACTGACAACCCTGCCGCTGCTACTGTCCAAGTGTAGAGATCGGACAAGGTCACCGTGGCCTTTCAGCTCTCTGACCAGCTCTCCAGTATTGGTATCGAATTGATAGATGACTTGGTCGTTGCCACCGGCCAGAATTGTCCGAGAATCTAGACTAAACTCGACGCATGCCATGCCACGATTCTTGCTGGGGAACTCCTTGATGCACAGTCCCGAAGCAAGGTTCCACAATTTTGCTATGCCGTCTCCACTTGCCGAGACGACTAGATCACCTCTTAGCTGCACAGCATTGACGGGCCCGCGGTGTCCACTCAGCCTGCGTAGAAAAGTTCCCGTCTTTCGGCTCCAAAGACAGACCGTAGTATCTTTCGAGCATGAAACAATGTGTTTCTCATCGAAACAAACGTCCAACACCCCAGCAGTGTGATGCCTGAGGCGTTGGGTGGGGCTGTAGTCATTTTGAACGTCCCAGATGATCAGGCTACAGTCCGAAGATCCTGTCACCATGATATTATCGTCATACTGCAAGCACAGTATGGATCCGCTGTGGCGGCATGGAACTCCCGGTGATGAAATTGGAGTTCTAGTTTGCGGAGCGAAGACCTTCGTGAAGGGTCGTTGTCCACTCTCCAACACATCCATGGGAAGCGGTTGTGGGGTCGGACCAGTGGGCCTGCTCCGCATACCTACAACTCTCAAGCACTCGTACGTATGGGCATCCCATACCCTCACTGTGCGGTCTCGTGAGCCCGTGAGGATCTTGTCCTTATCAAACTGGACGCAGTAGACGCTGTCTGTATGGCCCTCGAGGTAAATCGCAGCAGCATGCCCGTCGAGCCACCTTTGATGCAAAGCCTTGCGAGCTCGCCACATGCTCTTCCAATCCTGCCCTTGCGTGGCCTTTGCAGAAATCTGACGCTTGATTTTGCGAGCAGTACCGATCTGAAGAGTGTCCTGAAATTCGTCACGGAATACCTGTTTCCAAATATGATCAGAGCTAGCGACATTATTCCACTCGCGAGAGACCAGCTCCCCGTGGAGCAATGAGCCTGCATCCAGATAGGTGAGAACGTGCTCCATCAGCTCCAGTGGAAGCATGCGAACGGGATCTAGGGAAAAGTTAGAGAGGCCATCAACGCTTTCATCATCGAAGCTCACCGTGACGGACAACGGGGATTGAAGGGTCGATCATGCTGTCCCCACGCTCGATACCAATCCCGCTTTCAGAATCCCTTGTAACTTTAGGTTCTGCCAGCCTCATTCTGCGCATAGATTCCAATAATTCATTTTGCGCTGCAGCAGCCGCCCTTGCTGCTGCACCGCTTGATAAGTCGGCCCGAGGTCTAGGCTGTTCGTATCCAAAGCCAGGTACGTCTCCAAAATCAGGTACGGGGGCTGGAATATGGCCATTCGCAGAAGAAGATTCGTAGTACGTAGGTAGTGGAGTAACAGGAGTTGTGGGGCGACTTTGGCTTCGAAAGCGCCGAAGCCAATTGTAGCATGGCGGAGAAGGTGCATGCGGCTGCTCAATCACAGGCTCCCGAGTTGGTTGGTATTGAACTCTTCCAAGGGTTTGATGTCCTTCTTCAACAGATCTGTTGAGAGACCAAAAGCTCTTCTTTCGATTGTGCGTAATGCATTGGGTGGAAGAGGATACGATGGTTGTTGCTCGGCTCAGGCCAGAAAAACTTTTTCGCGGCCTCTCAGACTCCGATATTGACTGTCTCAGCGCATTCGCTGGTACGTGCACACCATGATCGTGATGTATCTGAGCTATTTTCTCCACCACGACATCTGAATCTGGTGTTGGTTGTGTGCGAGGGGAAAGCGCACTGGAGGGCGGTAAAAGGCCTTCGTATTCAAGAAAGAGCTCATGCGCTCCCACGGTCGAGCTGTCTTTCTTTGTCTTCTTCTTCTTGTCCTTAGAGGCTCGTCGCTGGCGCCAGAAAATATTTGCGAATCGAGGCCGGTCCATAATGGTGGTGTGGATCTTCTTTGTTTACGTGGGCCAAACTATGCAAGAAAGCCGAATAACAATGCCATGATGTTATGTTGCTGGCCGCTGCATAATACAAGATGCCTGCTGATCATGAGATAAATACCGAACGCCGCGACAGAAGATGGACTTGTAAGGAGTAAAGAACGAGGATGTGGAAGCGAATGAATCTGTGCTGGGAAGATTTTCGCAATTGTGCCTCAGAGAGGAGTTGGGTTGGTCTCTGGGAAATGACGGCTCCTTCCGTTGGGGGTGGCGCTCAAGTTTCCGACTGGTGACTCGTTACTGAGAGCCACTCGTCTACCATCTCCGACTTGCAATTTATACTATCCCATTCAAGTCTGTGTGGCTAGAGGAAAGACCTCATCTTCTTACAGCTCACACCAATTTATGTTTGCGGAAGGGGCTTAGAGTGAGCCTTCGAGCAGGCCAGTCTAGATATCTCAAGTTCACTACGACTATGGCACACGAGATGGATGGAATATCACCGATCTACAAATACTTCTTCCTCTATGTCGAGCCATTCTTTGCCCTCCTCGGCGCCTACTATTCTTCTTTCCATCAACAAACCTATCTCGACTTGACCCACGCCCCAACAGCTCCAAAGGATGGCATACCAATCTCAACCCAAGTAGTGCTGAACCAATTGTCGAATTTGTATCTTCTTTTCGCCATCAACGAGGCCTTGATGTTGCGAGCGTCTTCCAATATCCGAACTTGGCAGGTACTGTTGTTCTGCTTGCTTGTTGCGGACTTCGGGCACCTCTACAGTGTCAGTGCTCTGGGTTTGCAAATTTACTGGAACGTTCTTGGTTGGAATCCAATCGATTGGGGCAATGTCGCATTCGTGTACGCTGGAGCAACTATGCGGATCTGCTTCCTTTCAGGTTTAGGAATCGGTACCAGGACAACCAGTTCGACCCCCAGACGCAGTCCTAGGAAGCCAAAACCATCCTCAAGGATGGCGAGATAGGAAATTCGACGAGGGACTCCTTTTAGGTCTTCGAACAACGAAAGTGTCCTGTGCTTTCTCACAATAGAACAGCCTGCAAACTGCAAGAAAATGAAATCCAAGCAGCATCCGTTTGGTTCAAATGCCACTGCTCTAAGTCAGGTTTGCGAGAAACCTTTCGATGTACAATAGCATTCTCTGAGCCTCTTTAGCTGTAAAGGTCCATACCATCCTACCTTACTTCATATTGTGTCTGTAAAACCTTGAGTATTACAACAATGTGTTTTGGTCTTATCCATTGGATGGTGCAAAATGTATGGGAAACAGAATTAGAAGATAATGGTGTGATTGACAGACGACGACGTAGTGCTCCTTAATAATTGACCAGGTACGAGCCTCTTGAACAATTAAGACCTCATCAAGGGAAATTGCTGAACTACCTAGGTGATTGTGGGTCGCAGTCATTTGAGAAGTGGCTCCAATTAAGCCCCAGACATTCCGTAAAATGCAATCGAAAATTATGCTGGTACATTTGACAATTGTCAGTAACAAAAGTCCAACTAATGGGCGGTTCTTCATGCCTATTGGACGCTTTAGCCTTAGGTTTAATAGAAGGCCTGATCTACAACTGTGTTGTCAATGCGGGCATCAAAGCCTGAGAGGATTAATATTCGAGAAGTGACACAACTCGGTGACACATCACTCGTCACAGAAGAAGAGGGCCAGGGAAACGTGGCTCGAGCATAGTAGGGATCTAATACTTATGGTGAATGCAGATTCAACGTACTTACAAGTCTCAGGATAAACATTTAAGTAAGGTATGAGGCTCTATCATATTCGTGTGTGTCGCATACATAGGAGTTCCCCTGGCAAATTCTAGGTATGATGATATCGCGGCCTAGCCCCCAACTAGGTACATCCGAGGAAGCGGCATTTATGCGGGGACCCCGCATTGGAACCAGCCTCGTTGAGAAGGTGCGAACCCCAATCCTTACCTGCTCTTCGATGCACCGTCCTTCATCCGTACTCGATTTGTCCATGGATAGATATTACTCCGATCCATGCCTTAGAGCTGGGAGCAGGGTAATTAAGAGTCGTTGGCCTGGAAAACACGGGGGCAGTCATGGGCATATTTCATCACAAGCTCTGGTCAGGAGTGTCCCATGACCAACAACCATATAAACAGCCCACGAGTAGCCCTCAGTGACGCTCGGGCATCGGAAGGACGGCCGGAGAGGTCATGCCTGCGAGTCAAAGCTTTTCTCTCCGCAGATCCAATCCAGAGAGCCTCCTTCCCAGAGAAGACAGCATTTATTTCCACTTGCCGATCCTCCTGAGCCTATAAAGAACATGTCTAAGTCCATTTCATTGCTCATTGTGTCGAGCTCTTGTTTTCCGTGAGAGATTCTTGTATACTCAAATTTCACACATTGTATTGTAGTTGAAAAATGCATCTTCTTGCTTTCGCAGTATTCCTAGTCTGAGCATATGCTACTCGGGGTTTCATTATACCAAGCCCAGGCTCGTCACCGTATCAAAATATTATATCGCAAACCCAGTATTCGAAAAGGGATGACAACAGTACGGTCGCGCAGCAAAGAGCAGATGCCGTGAAAGAAGCCTTCGAATTCGCTTGGGATGGCTATTTCTCGAATTGCAAAGGCCAAGATGAACTTCTGCCGGTCACAAACACTTGTGGCAATCCCAGGAATCATTGGGGTGCCAGCGCGGTGGACGCTCTCAGTACGGCAATTGTAATGGAGATTCAGCCCATCGTCTCTGATATTGTGCTTTACATCACTACCATCGATTTCACAACCTCGGTAACAGAAGTCAGCCTTTTCGAGACGACCATTCGGTACCTCGCTGGCATGCTAGCAGGTTACGACCTCCTTAAAGGCCCCCTCTCAAATCTCACTACAAATGCCTCAGCTGTCGATGCCTTACTCACCCAGTCCAAGTCCCTAGCGGACACACTCAGCTACGCATTCAAGACTACCACCGGCATCCCATTCAACAATCTTTTCCTCACAAACCACACGACTGAAGGCTCAACGACGAACAAACTCGCAACCATCGGCTCCCTCGTGCTGGAATGGCAACACCTCTCCGACCTCACGGGGAACACCACTTATGGTACCTTGGCCCAGAAAGCGGAATCCTACCTCCTCTCCCCCCGACCAAACTACAATGTCCCCTTCCCCGGCCTCCTGGGCTCCACAGTCGCAGTCTCTAACGGCAGCTTCCTCGACGCCACTGGCGGCTGGAACGGCGGCGACGACAGCTTCTACGAGTACCTCCTCAAGATGTACATCTACGATTCTTCTAGATACGGAAACTACCGCGACCACTGGACCTCAGCCGCGGACTCGACAATGAAATACCTGGCCTCTAATCCTGTCTCACGGCCAGACTTGACGTTCCTAGCCAGCTACGTCAACACGTCTTTCGTAAATGCATCCGAGCATCTGACGTGCTTCGATGGCGGAAACTTCTTGCTTGGTGGCCAGGTGCTTGGGCGGCAGGATTACATTGACTTTGGATTGAAGCTGGTCGACGGGTGCCATGATACTTACACCTCCACAGCGACTGACATCGGACCCGAACAATTCAGCTGGAACACCACCGGTGTAAACTCTAAGAATCAGGCGTTCTATCAACAGAACGGTTTTTATATTACCAACCCACTCTACGATCTCAGGCCGGAGGTTATCGAGAGTTTCTATTACGCGTATCGAATCACGGGAGATGCCAAATACCAAGATTGGGCCTGGGATGCCTTCGTGGGTATCAACGCTACTTGTCGCACCGGGTCCGGTTTCTCGTCTATTTCCGATGTCAATACAAAGAAGGGGGGCTCGTTCAATAATGAGCAGGAGAGCTTTTTGTTCGCCGAGGTTATGAAGTATTCGTATTTGATTCACGCGCCTGTGAGTCCCTGCCTCTCCACCTGCTATCTCAACCCTCCTATCGCTCCCCGTGCTCATTGAGCAGATCGGATCGAGCTATGGGATACCGTAGGCATGAAGCCAAAGTGCTGATCGGAAGATAGGATAACGTGTTCCAAGTCGCCTCCCACAACGGGACAAATCAATTCGTGTTCAACACCGAGGCGCATCCCTTCAAGGTCGCTGGACCCCCTGTGTAATATTCAGCGACTAGTCATCCTACAACGTGGACTTTGGAACGGGGGTGTTTTGTTTGAGGTCGCGGGCTGTGTGTATAATGCGGAGATGGTAGGGTTTCTTACGAGGTTTTGAAGCGCTTCCGTGTTCTGGACTCTGTGGTGCTTGGCTTTCATTCTTTGTACAGGTTCCGTGTGTAACAATACGTGTATCGATTGTGAACCTCGGAGCCGGTAAAGGCTGTGGCAAGTAGGGTGTTGCCCATGTTTTGGACATTCCCGACATCAATGGGACTCTCCAAATTTGAGTGGTATCGCCTTGAGTATATGATTGCGCACAAGAGACACACCTCCTCACGGGAAACCCCTCATTCAGTACCCCGTCTCCCGTCTCCCGTCTATATCTCGTATTACATCACCACGACACTGATATCAATACTTCATATCGTTTTCCCTTGCTCTACCTATCCCTCTCGCCATCTCTAATTCCATAATTTGCTCTCCCCTTCATCCTCCCCACGCTTCCTCCACCACTCTCTCGTCCTCTCCGCTCTCCCTCCACTCCTTCATCTCGTAACCATCCCCCCCAATCCTCTTCTCCCGATTGGCCTTCCTAGATCAAGACTCCCACTACGGTCCGTCTCACCCCGGAGAGAGTTCCAAACCCCAGCGGGCAAGGGTGGGAAAGTGTGTTGTACTATACTCTACCTACCCCCGGGGTGGCGATCGTTCTACGCGTGCGGGGGTTCGAGTTGGGCTTTTCTCGCTTCGGTCTGTGTGAGGGTTGTGATTTTTGAGGTGAGCGATGCGTGCTGCGGTTTGGAGCTGGTGGTGAGGGGGGTTGAGTCGAGGAGTGGGATACTAGGTGGGTGGTGTGGAGGGGATGTGGGATGGTGTTTTTTGCGAGGGGGTTGGTTGGTGGGGTTTTGCTGTACTAGCTTGTGATGGAAGGGGCGGGATGGAGAATGCTGCGGTGGTGGAATGGAGATGAGAATGGTGTGGTTGTTTGATGGATCGGCGGGTTTTGGGGGTTTGATGGATGGGCTTCTGGATGGGAGGGTTTACTGGTTGCTTCTTGAGATGGGGGTTTGGATGTTGCTTTGGAGTGAAAGATGAGTTTTTTGGTGGAAAGGTCTGGGCATGTTGTCTCTCTGCTGGGAAGAATCCAATCTGATTGCAGAGAAAAGGTGTTTGGTGGGTTAGTGAGTGCTTTACTGGGGTTGTTGGTTTTCTCGATGGGCTCTATTTCTCCTTATTGCCTTGGAAGATGGCTTTTGGGATTGGGGGTGTGGATATGGTATTTTGCTATCAGCGATGCTCAATCGAACGCGATATCAGCTATAGATGCGAGAATAGTAAGCTTTCGAACGCGGAAGCTGGTTGTCTGCCTTTTTCGTTCACTATATACATCCGACAGATGTATTCAGCCTGTGAGTAAGGATCTTTTGAAAGGGCTTGGATGTTTTCTGGCGAAGTTGTTTTGCTCAGCCCCTTTTTGGTGTTACTTTTCTCCACTTCAATACGTTGTGGAGGGATTTTCGTTACACGCATGCTATTGGCTCGGTGCCCTTTCCTTAGTTGCGATATTTCTGGTTCATCAAAGTGGTGTTATTGGGGCATTCGTACAAAGAACCTATAGCCGTGGTGATGCTTTCCTCATTTCCTTCGTTCTCACTTTGCTCTTTTTAAAGAAAGCTCTTTCTTTGGCAGAGGCTGCCTATACAGTGGTCCTTTAGAGAAACTGATCACGATATCTGACTTTCAATCTTGTGAGTGCTCTCTCGGGCTTATGATGTGGACTTGGTCTACTAAGCTTACTCGAATCTGTAAAAGGAAACTATACGATGTGGCACGGTGGACGGGCTGAGCAAGACAGTGGGGCTTCTAACAGGTTGTTAGGCCTAAAGCATGGCACAATCAGCGAGACGAAATGTTTGTGAGGGAAGTAATGAGTGTAAGGCCTGTAGATATCGATCGTAAAAGGGCACAAGTCGTGAGAGCGGGGCATCTTTTACTACAATTTTGGCGCGCAACATTGATCCTGACTGAAATCCCTCAACTTGCATGTTGGACATGCAGTCCTCGAAGGAAAATTCACGGCAGGATTAGCAATTCTAGCACTCTCAGCCACACTGTAATCGCAATTTTGTGCCTCATAACACGCCGACTTAATTATATTTCCGGTACACATTGTAAGGCACAATCACCCGATTCGATAGGATTTCATATAGCAGGAATAGCCTGGGAGTTTTCCGCTGCTTGTGGAACGTTTTGAGAGGATTGTTGGAAATACGAGGAAATGCTCACTGTGATTGGCTGAAAACATGGTGCTGACGGAGATATGTTGAGGCACAGCCTCGGACGTGGGTACTGTATCCCAAACAGACCTGCACACCTATTGCTAAAGATGACAGATAGGAATGTTTACAAGCTGCGCATTGCGTTATGTTGAGGTTGTTTCGCATGGTGAAGGTGTATGCGGTTACAAAGATTGTATGTGTGAGACATTGACAGGGTTTCTTGACCTGAATGGAATTGAATAAGCAAGGACGCTAAATTTTGTGGTTCAGGTTGTTGGATCTGACATTCCCAGTGTCCATCATCCCTGTAGCCTTGCTCTCATAATTGTTTCATGGGCAGCCTTGATTGTATCATCATGTTTCACGATTGCACATGATAATCGTGTGGGATGGTAATGCTTTCATAACGCGGGTTCTTACAATGCGAAGCCACGTCATCTGCATGGCATGAGTCGAAAATCAAGGCAAAGGGAAATGGGCAAGTGGCCGCGAAAGTTTGAGGGTCCTTACGGGCGTATAGTGTGTTTGTATTAATGCTGTATGGTGAGGTCTGCGCAATCCTCATGCAGACTACACTCCTGCAGTTGCTCTACCTTCTTTTATCACAGCCTTACTATCAAGTTTGAGAAGGGTCCCACACCTTTTTGGAAATGTGCCGTGAAGGAATCGAAAAAAATATTCCTTTGTGCTTTCACTGCTTTGATCCCTTCGGCTACACGACTGTCACAACCCACCATCTATTTTAGACCATCTGTTGATTGGTCTGCCTAGCCGCCCGTGCACCAGTGCCAGCCACCGGCAGCCTTCTCACCGAGCATCCCACTTCCATCACCGTTTAGGGTTCGGTCTTGTGCAGACCAGGCTTCAGATAGCTCGAACCTGCACCACTGATGATTGGCCAAATACTGTGGGTGTGATTCGCTGCCTGCCCCAAGTGATACACGCAATGCTCTCGTCGCCACTCTCCGCCCCGCTTCCCATCATTGGCCCCTGCGCACCGAAAACTGGGCCCAATCATCAGTCATATAAGCCACTCCCCCCAATAATAATAATGACAATAATAACGGGCTCACCCTAGCGTGATTGCCTACTTCACTCACGTTCGGTGTCACTTACTTTTCTCTTCTCTTCCATCATCTTCCATCTCCCATCGATCTTCTCTGTGGTGTTATTCAAATGCGCCTCCGTTAAGCTTTCCTATTGGGGCTGTTTGCATTGCGATAAATAAGGTTGAGATACCGAAGCGTGGATTATTCCTCCACAGCCAATCATTGCGTTCCGCGCACGATTTTGTTGCGCCTTCTTTTCGACACCCGTTTGCCTCACGGACAACCTGCTGCACTTGTGTTTGCAGTATTGTGTCACTTCAAAGACTCGATGACTCACACTGGTCTGCATGTTTGCCTACTAAACTGATTGCCTTGTTCCCAAAAATAATCATTCGTACAAATCGACAGGCAACGTCAACATAATACTGCAACGACATGTCTAAACAATGGGAAGGTATCAAGGTAAGATCTAACTCAGAGTGTCCCTCTGGATCGACTTGGAGTTAAGCTCAACGTTTTGCAGGGTATATGCGGTCCATGCCGTCGATTGCTTTGCGACAACAAACCCTTTGACTGCGAAGGGGCTGCCCTTCGAGAAGACTTTTGGAAGTGCAAGTCTTGTCATGATACGCAGTCAAAGAGGGTAGCCGCCAGTGGTAAGAAGCGTGATGGCAGTTGCGACTTTGCCAAACCGACGCCTCGTGAGAAGGCCGCATGGAACACCTTTAAATCTCTTCAGCCACGGCCTACTCGTAAATCTGTGGGGAAACCTCTAGAGCCTCCATCGCCTTCGCTCGACAACAGTGAGATCTTACCAAATAGCGATACTATAAACGACCAAGCTGCGCACGCGACCGTCGAAAATCGACTATCCGAGGACACAATGCAGGACACTCAGGATAGCCAAGGCTTCAATCAGCCTGCACACCAGCAGAAGGCAAGCGAACGGCCCCGGAATGGGAACGGTGTAGGTTCATCAAACGCGACCGCCGATGATGGTGCGTGGGCAGCTCTCTTATCTCATCGACCTCCTACACCCCCCATCAGCCGTAGAGGAAGCAGAGCGAGTCCGGCCAGCTCAGACGAAGACAGCGCTTCCACATACTCTGAACCTTACCAGATTCGGCGAAGGAAGAGCCGGTCTCGGGCCAAGGATAAACGTAGCAAGCCTTCTTCAGCCAAAATCAGTCTACGGCCATCAAGGCGTGTTTCTTATGATGTGTCTTACGCGATACCAGATCCAGATTGGTCTGAAGACGAGATGGATGTCGTAGCAGATGAGAAGCCAGCAGGGGATGAAAATCATACTGCCATTAACTCACCTACTGAAGCGAGTCCACGAGATGACGATCGCACGGCAAAGGTAGAGGTCGAACAGTCAACACCGAAGCTCTTTCTTCGCTTCAAGGCTCCCAAGAAGAAACGGCAAGCCTCTCTAGCTTCAGTCATTGATCAGGCAGACGAGGGTGCATCTTTTGTGAAGCGGGTCAAAGTGGCAGAACCGTTTATGAGGAATGAGGAGTTGATGGAGAGATGGACGACATCGTCAGCGAGCAGGTCGATAGTAAATGAATCACACACAGAAGAAGGAACAGAGAGCCGGCCACTCGACCTTGTGTCTCAAGATGGAAGTCAGGAAAGTGCTTCTCCGAGGATGCCCGTAGTCGCCCGTCGCCCGTTCTCGGACGATGACGACTACATATCGAAGATGATTAGCCGATCAAAGGAGAAATCTGATGATGATTTGCAAGCACCAATCCCGGAACCCTGGACTGAAAATGGGGCTGAAGTAGATGCTTTTCGACCCAATAGTTCCTTACGTACGAAGAACATTAGGAGAAAAATGAAAGAGACTGCTCAGCAGAAGGAGTCGAAGGATCAGGACCGACCGTTGGATTGCCAAGAAACGAGAGTTGCCACTAATGAGGAAAGATCGATCGAAGCACCCGCTTTGGAGAATGGCGAGAAAGATGAGAGTATCGTGGCAAAGTCTGACAAGGCGGTGAGCCAGCTGCCTGGAGAACGGCCGAACGTGTCCGAGTCAGCAAGTGAAGTCAGCGTGAATGTTCTAGACCAGCCAAGTAACCGTGACTCACCCTCGAGGCAGGCGCAGCAAGATATGAAGGATGTGTCTTCACAAGGAGAGCTTGCACCTCCAGCTCCTTCACCTTCGGCCAAAACAGGTGCAGTGCCCGGGCCGGAAGAGGACAGGACATTGGAACCCGCTCCAAAAGCCGATGACCCACCAATTGCGGCGCTCGAGGGTTACAGCATCAGTGGTTTTAGTCCCATCAATCGACCTGTTATCCAAACCCAGAGGGGACACTGGGAGCCGCCTCAGCCAGGGGAGCAAGTTAGGGTCATAGGAAAAGAGCCCAAAAGAATACGCCGCCTTCCAACAAAGCTAGCAAAGAAGAAAGCCAAGCCTGTACTGCGAACGTCTTTTGCTCCATTGCTGCCATCTGGGCAACCAACTGGGCACCCACCTGCGTCTGGGCAAACATCCGGATATCATTCGAGGAATAGCAGCGGTCGTCCTTCTATCAGCTCACCACTTTTAGGCTCCATCAGCAGTGTAATTGATTCCCCCGCATTCAATTCCGGAGCCCCTCAACCCATGCCGGAGAAGTATGACGCTAGTTTTGAGAGGGGAAGTCGTCAAACTTCGATACCAAATGGACTTCCTGCGTCAGGCGTTGAGCAATTGCAAGAAGAGGCTTTCGAAGAGGAAAGAATTGAAGGCGTCTATCACACATTCCCTCCCTCAGACCTCTCTGATGCTCAGGCTGCCCAGGCATACAATCAGGGTCGCGGTTTCACATCTCAGAGCACTAGCACCCAGCTCCTCAATGGTCGACCTATGTCACGAGAAGAGACTTTTGGACAGACAGGAAATGGACCGGGTTATCATGCACACTCAGCATCGAGCCAATTCGCCTTTCGTGCTGCTGAGATAGCCGGGCATAGCCGTGGAAACTCATCTGTGATGGCTAGCCCCAATCCGCGAAAGAGATCTGTTGAATCTATGGAGGATCACTCAATGGCTTCCCAGCAGTCCGAAGCCTATGCCCCGTATGACAAATTACTACAGCCAGGGCATAGACATCGTGTGAGCTCGGATGCGTCCACAGCCTCGACAAAGGAGAAAGCATCTGGGTCGCCTGCTAAGCCGGTGGAACAATTTGGCCCAGAAAAGGTTCGAAGTAGTTATCCTTTTCTCATGCAGCCTCAAAAAGTGCAGACTGGAAAGGCAAAAGCTGCCTCAGCTTCCCCGTCGACAAAGCTAATCACCAAACCTCAACGAGAGGGCCCACTTCCGATGCGCACACTGAATCAATCCTTCGACGACCGACACCACTACCCAGAGCCCAGGCAAATGGTACCACCATACCAGCATGCAGGTCATTACCTACCTTCGCTTTCGACCGCAAACACAGCGTATCCATCACCGGAGACACCGAGCACTGCTGGACTGCCAGGGTACATCGATCAGTCCCAAAAGGGTTATGGTACGCGTCCCCCTCCGCCGCCAGCGCCTGCACAAGTTCCCAGGAAAGGAAGAGGACGGCCTCGCTTACAGACTGCATCGCGCACAGATCAAACCAGAGCCATCGCACCTGCTCCGGCGCCGGGCAGCCAACAACCAGCACCTCCACGACGGGGGTCGCAGCAGAGCCCGCAGTATGCATATGCAGCTTCAGCTCCACAAACGGGTACGCAGCAAAGTCCACAATACGTACCCGATGGCGCAGCTCCTGCAGCTTCTCGGGCTCCAGCGCAACAACACAGCCTACCGCTACCACCAACAGGTACCGCCAATCGTGTGCCCGCACAGCCCAGCGCCCTGCAGTCTCACGCAGGCACACCGGTTCAGCACACATTCCCCCATGCGCTGTTCGGCGCACAGCAACCAAAACCGTCCACTACCTCCCCATCGATGCAATCGTCCGCGCACATGGGTCCCCCAAACACAGGGCCACACCCTCAAGAGGGCGGCCCCCCTCCACCTGCATCCCACCCTCAACCAGGCCAGCCCACCGCACCCAGCCCCTCCCTAGCACAAGTCCATCGCAACGCCGCTTTGTACCAGACCATGTTCACCAAGCACCTGCGCGAAACGCGCCTGCGCATCTTCCAGCCCGCAAGCAACGCCTTCGAGGTCGTGCACTTCGGCGACAGCCGCTCCGCGCACGACCTCTTCGCCAAGATCCTGAAGACCGCGGAGGTGAGCTACGAGCAGGTGAAGCGGGTGTGCGTGACGTTTGATTGGATGGCGCAGGACAATCGGGCTAGGACTATGGTCTTGAAGCGGGATGATGGGGATGTCAGTTTTGGGCATGTGCATGATGAGATTCAGGCACGGTTTCGGATGAGTGGGTATTGTCGGACGTTGATTGATGTTGATGTTGTGCTGAAGGAGTAGGTGAAGGGGAGAGGGAGGGGAATTGACGGTAAGAAGAAGCGATGGGGAGGAAAAGTAGTCGGGAGAGGAAGTGATGGGCTGGGGAAGTCGAGATGATGGTCGAAGGAAATGATGATGGAAGGAAGTGATGAAGGAAGAAGGTGATTGGTGGAAGGAAGTGATGGTCAAAGGAAGTAAGGAGGGAAGAAAGGGATGGGAAGGGGAAGCGATGGGCAAAGAGCCTTCGACAGAGAACTTACGGGAGCGAAGGGAAGGATCTAGCTGTTCACTGATCGAAGAACCCCAATGGAAAGAAGCAAACATCGGGCGGGTGAAGAGCAATAAACGGAGGGAAGGAAATGGAATGCGACATTGCGCCCTTGTCTGCGATTTCACCTCATACAAACCCGGGCATCTGCCGACCTAGCGGTGAAGATACACCTTTGCAGGCAGCAGGCCCCCGAGCGGGCGAGAGATCAGCTCTTGACGGGTCGTTGAGCAAAATGGGATATGCTATTCTGCGTGCAGGGAGAGCGGGGCAGCGGGGCCGCAAAGACGAGGGAGCTCTGTATATTCACCTACTCGGGTATACATCCCGCGACCGTTGCGCCTGGAGCGGACACATTTCGACTTCGTTGAACTGTTGGGCTTTGATGTGATGATATCATAAGTAGCATAGGTAGTCGGCGATATATCAATGAGATTGAGAGGGTCTTGAGATGATGGTGATTTGTGATCTTTGAAGCAGAATGAGAGAATGAGAGAATGAGTAGACGGGAATGGAATGGAAGATGTAAGAATGGTTTAGGGTGATGTTTAGCAAACGCGGTGCGGCCTCGTCGGAGGAGGGATGGAGGAACCCTAGCCCTGACCCCCCAACCCTGGCCCGTATGAACGTCTGAAGAAATAGCAGCAAAAATTTACTTCATCATGTAGCACCGTTAAAACTCGAACGTGATAGGTAAAAATAAAATACCATCCGCAATCCTTCCAACGAGATTAGCTGGGGATTTCCTCGCCCTCGCCCCAACCACACCCAGGAGCGGCTCTGCTGGCCCCTCGTCCCCGCCTTCCGCGGTCGTGCACCACAATACGGTGTACCGTGTACTAGATATCTGATAATCGTGCTTCGGACTTGCGACTAGAGAATCTTGCGGGTGGTCGTTGCTGCATCCTATCATATGTAAGGATAAAATCGAGGGGAAGCGAGCTCGAGTAACGCAGGTTAGTAGATTGTTGCGGAGCTGCGTCCACGACAGTCGGACGGTGGAGGTAGGTTGGAAGTATCGATCCGGGCTTTGGAGTGTGGTGGAGGGTTGAGGGTCGTTCGGGGGGTTTGGTGTTGGGGGGGGGGGGGGATTCGTTTGCGCGAGGTCGTGGATTATTTTGTGGGGTTGCGGGCGAGGTGAGGGATGAAAGGGGGGTGGTGTTGCCGTTGGGTTGTGCGTTGGCCTTGTATCGTGGTGGCGAGGGGAGGGGGAACAAAGCCAGTGCCGTGCTGAGGCGACGGGGTGATGCGGCGGAAGGTTCTCCAGGTTGAGGCCTGTATACGAGAACTTCTGATATTGCGGCCCTATTTCTACCGCAGTGAAGCGCTATCTTATTTCTTTAAAAAAATCTTGATGTGGACTGTGCATCTCCCTTTGTCCGACCAGGACGGCGCATCTTCAATCTGCTCTAGCATGTATTCGAAGTTCGCCTCTCGGCTCGGGTCCAGTATTATATGGTTGTCCTCCGGGCACCACGGGAACTGCACAGTTACTTCGGCGGCCGTTTCATGTTGGATCTTCCAGGCGCCGAGAATCTCGTCGTACATGCGCTGTGATGTCCACGACTCATCGTTCAGTTTGACGACCTGAGTTCGGGGGGAAGGGCAAAGGCGGACTAGGAACGTGGTGCGTCTCCGTTGGTCTGGAGTTAATGTTGTGGAGAGTAGGGGAGCGGGAGCGAGGGAAGGTCGAGAAGGGTCGGGCTCGGCCGAAGTTTGCTGCTCTTTCTTGACTTTTTCTGGCCAATTTGGCGTCTGTGTGATCTTGCGTGATCCTGTTGCCGCTTGTGGGGGCTGCCATGAGGAGAGTTCGAGACTGACTTCGCGGACGGATCGGGAGCGTGGATACTGGGCGTCCTCGGCCTCTATGATTGTGTCCCCTAAGGCAGATGGATCGGGAGTATCCCGTGACTGTGAGGGATGCGATGTCGCTGGTCTGTGCGACGGATTTTGGAAGGCAGAGTGAGGATCACTAATCTCCGCACCAGGCTTTTCGAAGCCATTGATTACCCTCGCAGAGGCAAGATCGGAAGACGTCCGTGGCCGTGGCTGATACGTAGCTCCTGGATTTTGCGATATCCTTCGGGAGGCAGACGGAGCGCCACCGTCTTCATGAAGAACGCTGTCGGTCTTCAACCTTTTTCGAGGAGTGCTTTGACTTAAACCATCTACGGCCCCAAACTCATAGATATCCGAAGACGCTTGAGGAGTGTCAGTGATGCGACGAGGCAGTTCCGAGCCCCTGGTTGGCTTCAATCCTTTCTTCAACAACATCGGTTTGGGAGTGTCCATCTGGGACTGCCGTTTGTTTGTCGTTTCGCTGGTGCTCCGTAGAGCCTGACCCATGTTGGCAGTGACCTGGTCGCTCGGAGCGATTGCTTGTTCATAAAGAGCCATCATTTCGTTGACTGTTCTTTTGTCTGGCTCGTAGCTTGGATCTCTAGTAGCATGCCGTTGTGGACCCGCTATTGGACCGAAGGATTCATCCCAAAATGCGTCGTCTGCGATTGGGGTCTGCTGTCGTTGATCTCCAGAATCCGTACTCGAGGAATCCAATGCAGGGGCGTCTTCAATGGATGGGGGCTGGTGTCCTCGTATTTCCCCTTCCGCAAGGTTATCTTGCTTTGGGGGAGGAGGTTTCTTCTCGGAGAACGCGACTAACATCCATTCGGGCTGCTCGTGAAATACTTTGCACGCATACCATAGCCCTCCCCCATGAGCGCCACCACCGCTGAATTTGACAATGAACCGGTGGTGATCAACATCGAGCGTCCAAAAGAACCGAGATTTTCCCCAGGCACGAGAGACAATCTCCACTTTGACAGGATTCCTCGGCGCTGTGTCGTGTATGGTAGGAAGGAGAATGGTGTTCGTTTTCTTTGTTTGTTTGGTTCTCGTAAATGGTGGTGGCTCTTCTTTGAAGCACTCTCTGAATCGGCTCAAGCAATGGATCTCGTGGTTTTCGGGCAGTGGGGTCGTGTCGATCGAGGCATCACTGTCGAGGTGGACGATATTCCATGCATCACGGATGGCTTTCCAATACTTTTCAAGGGGCTTTCTACCATTTTCTACCACCCATGCCCGGACTGCGTGTGAAGGTTCGGCATTTGGTCGAGAATTAGCTTTAACGGTGTTCTCGACGTGAGTCTTGAGTTCCGGCGCTTGACCGAAGCAATCGAGAAATCCGCGAATTTTGGGATAATGGCTTAGATCTACGCTGTCCATTGCGTTACAGCCAGCAAAGGAAAGTGCAAGATGGCAATGCGATGAATCGATGAAAATGTATTAAAGGTTAACGAATTCAGCCTGGTGTTGAACGAGGCATAGTCACTGACTCACTGTATATAAGAGGCATGGAATCGCGTGGAATCGCGCACCGTTCGTCCCTCAGGGCTTGGGCGCTTGGAGTCGACCTGTGCCCGTAGCCTTGTCCGATTTACGCTTAACGGAGGCACGACTGGCCGACGCCGCCTCGACCAAAATAATTACTTTGCGCTAGTGAGACTCAGGGCTAGGGCTAAGAATAACGCTTCGAACGATGCTAAATGCACCTCGATACGTGACCGCGTTCTCGACCACAGGATCCATCCGCCGCCAAGCCTCTACTCATACGCCAAAATAAGATCAGGGACGCGTCGCTGATGAGATCGCCTTTGGAATTATTACCGCTCTAGTACATGGCATCACAGAAAGACTTGAGGTCCCAGCCTCAGGCCAACGTAGCGGTGAGACTGTCTTTTGCGGCCTGTAATGTCCATGGTCCATGCTGTTGCTAACGGCCCTTCTATTGAAGTGCGTTGCGTGCCGACGCTGGCACTCCAAATGCAAACCTCATCGTAAAGGGCAGTGTCAGGCGTGTTTCGTACGAGGAAAAAAGTGCATTGTAAGGCAAATCGATTACAGTGGCCCAGGCGACCCTGGTATTGGAAAGTGTTATTTAACTAACAAGGCACGATAGGTTTCGGAAGGTGTTCTCCGCCGGAAACGCAGCGAAGAGCCAGCTGGGTCCCGGACAAAATCTGCATCCACATCACGCCCACCACCATTGTCGCCAGAGGGAGTAGACGAGAGCGCATTAGACGAGATTATTGCAGAACATAATCAAGATACCGATCTTACTGCCGCAAGGGGCGCTGATAGCCTGTCTCCTTCCTCCGCACGTCGGGGAAAGAAGGGAGAGCCGCCAGACCTGACAAGAACATCCTCTTCTAATTTCCACGAAAATTCTATATCGCCGGGCGCAAGGAACCCAGTCCGACTCGGTCGCTGTCGCGCTGATCCAAAACCACAAGCTGCGCACAGAAACGCCCTGCGGAGACAACGACGAGCACGTAACAAAGCTGCCCAAGAAACCAATGATGTACCCACCCCTAGAGTCAACGCTGGGACCATTTTGGCTGAGAGTAACGTTTTGTCAATACCTGCTAGACCCGCATTGTCTGGTAGGTCTATAAGCAGTCAGAAGCCTAGCGACTTGTTAACGCCTTCGCGCGAGATGCCTCACAAGGCCGAGCCTCTCGAAGAGAGAACGATGAGAATGCGACTTGAAGTCCATCTGGACGGCCGACTCGGGTGGAAAGAACTGCCGATCACTTTGGGAGATGACTTCAGGGACAGTATTCTTGCAACTTGGAGGTTGACGATGGACTCTACGGCAAAAGTCGAGGTCACATATGGTTGGTTGCCCGATAGCGACACGTCGCGTACAACGGTACTAGAAGCCTCCGATCTGCCTCAGGTCCGCGACCAGATAATTGAGGACGCCAGTCAGACTCGGCAAGAGGAGGACGGGGCCGAACGGGTTGTGAGATTCAAGCTTTTCAAGAGGTGAAGTTGAAGTCCACCGATAACGCCACGTCCAACGAGATCGTAGTTGTCAAGGGTTGAGCGGCCCAGCTCAACAGGCGAATGCTGCTCGCTTCGACGCGTCAACGTAGACTCCCAATAGAGTCGATTGCACGAATTCTTGCGGGAGGCCGAGGCTAGATGGGGTGGTAGGAGCCGGCCGGAAGGGCATGGAGAGCTGTAGCTCTTTAAAAGTCTCCATCATCACTGGATTGATATTACATCTTAATAAAGATCGTCGTAATGGATATATCTCGAACTTTCGTAATACGCCAAGCCCACCTGTACCATCGATAACAAAGCGAAAATGATACCGCGTCTGATTCCAGAGATTGAAGGCTGCACTCATCAGATGCGAGAATCTGGCAGGTATTAATGCCTTATGACCCTGCAGCACTCGCTCTAGCCTGTCCTACTCTAATGACATGACAAGGTAAATCCAGTAGCTGCTCCTCCGCGTTGCTCGGAAAGTTCAAAATCATTTCAAAGCACGCCGGTCTCGTCACCGCTTTCACCGGCGCCAGAATAGCCACCTCCCGCTGTGTCCATTGTGTTTGCCATATGAATGGAATGTGAATTCCAACTACCAAATCAGACAATCCACGCATGGATGCCAGATTCCGCCAAATATTCTGCCACACATCGTCATTGTAGCGGAAACTTCGCTCTCCCTGGTCCTTAGCAGTGGTCGGAGCACGAGTGAGAGACCAGTAGAAGCGGAGAGAGCGGATAGCGTGCAGTCGTTGCGGCAGTAGAAGGCTTGGGAGGTATGCGATCACATCTGGGTTGCTTGTATCAAATGTGTTTTGGGAATAGAGAATTGAAACGCTTTCAACATATCTGAAAGCCATCAGCTGAGGATAGCGCGATAACACGAAGATCTAAAATACACCTGTCGACAAGTCAGTAGCAGCGAAAGTACCGTCTGCTTATCTTTATTCGAAGGCAAGCCCGGCTCGTTAAATAAGTGACACTCCGGATTGCACAATCCCCCAGGGTTAGGCGCGGTGCACACAGCGCAACGAAGGCTACTATCCCAGACACTCAAATGCAAGACATGACGGCCCAGACATTCCGTCCAGATGAGCCGACGAATCTCTAGAGGCAAAGACAGAAGCTTGGACTGCAGCTGAGACCGTGCATTTGGCGCATTGGGAGGTGTGAGGGCTCGTTTGCGTCTTTTGAGGGGTTTTGGGACTGGCTGGCCACGAATGACTCCGTCTCTGATATCATGGCGTCGCTGTTGACTTTGTTTTGCGAGCCAGATTACTGGGGAGCAGAGGACGTAGCCGACCCGGAGTAATGCGTCTTCCATGGAGAGCTGGAAGATTTACGTCTTACATATTGGTCTGTTATACTCTCTTGCGACGGACCATCGACTTCGCCAGGTGGGAATGTACGCTGGCTTTCCGTGGGAAGGGAGGTGTGCTGATGGAGGCAGCTTACATCCAGCATTACTAGCGCCTGTACTAAATCGACGGCGCGGTTTAGTGTGCAGCTAGCTCCTGATTACGTTAGACATACGGACTGGACACCAGCATTCAATCTGACTGATGTTTGACGATTCTCGATCGCAAGACGCTGCATATTTGCAACATTGCGTTGGCCCATAAACGCTCAATTATATTTTTAGTCATACAATAACCGAAGTAACAAGATTAACCATTTCCAGCAATTGCGACTTCGGAGCCGATGTTCCCGAAGGACTGCATGGCTGACATCGTTGTGACTATGCAGCCGAATCAAAGCGGATTTTGGAGTCCTTTTGTTTCATGTGGATGCCTAACCCTGCGGAATTTGCAGTCCTGCTTCCTCACAGCTCTCTCTGAACTGGCACACCTGGTCTCATTAGCTGAACGCTAGACTGGCGGACAGTACAGCAATTTCAATAAATTGTCTCCGCGGCGACTGGCTTCTGTGGTATTGTGATGTCGTTCATCGTCGTGGAAAACGAAATCGCCTTACAGCCACGGCTTTATGGTATCTACAACGCACGATAAACTCAAAAGGACTAAGTGTATTAACCATTATCAACACCACCGGCTTGGGGCGACGATGCAACAGACTGAAGTCCATGGACCTCTCCCGCATCCCTACAGTCTAGCAGCCTTCGAGAAGTGTTCACCCTCCCTCACTCTCACTGGCAACTATAGACGCCCTTCGTGAACCTGTGGATGGAGACACAAGCTAAAGCTTGAGGCCAGCGACTTGCCGAACCCGAACGTCGCAGTCCATTGGTGTATTGCAACACACCTCACGCTTTCCGAAATATTCTTACATACACAACGCAAGAGTCCTCTGCTATCCCATTCCGGCACGGAGCCTGTCGAATATCCTCCAGCAACACGGCACCCATCTCGGCAATCTCGAACCCTTCCAGCCACGTTGTGCGTGATAGATCCGTCTCAGGCAGCCAGCCGTATGTCACCTGTATCTTTGCGACCATTTCAGTCCTCATCTTCCACGTTGCAAGCACATTTTCAATGAGTTGTGTTGAATTGAAGCCGTCCTGAAAAGTCAGAGGCCTCCACCCATGCTTGCCGTCGACACGGATCTCGAGTTGGGTCTTCTTGTCCTTGTTCTTGGACGACGTTGGGGGAGAGGGTGCAAAGGTGGTGCATTCCTGTTCCTTGGCTGGCATTGGAGAAACGGGGCCACGATTGACGCCGAGTGCTTTGTCTCTGATTGCGGCTTTGCCAGCCTCTTTTGAAGACTCGGGCTTTGCATCGCCCACGATGCCGGCCTGCCAATCTTGCATCTTGATGTGCACGGACACGAGTTCTTGAGCTGTTTCCCGTTCGTGCGCGCTCAATTTCGACATCTTGGAAGTAGAGCCACGTGCGGTTTTGAATCGAAACGCTTGATTATGCCTGGCTATATGGTCGTCCACTTCGGAGGTGGTCTTTCGCTTACGCTCTTCCGGCTGGCAAGAGCTCTGGCCGTTACTCGATTGAGAAATGGTCATGTCAGATTCGTGTCTCCGAGATTGTGAGAAGGGGCTGGAATCAGGAACCCAGGCTGCATCGTCATGTTCAGGCGTGGTGTCGTCCACCCCCGAGTCGAAGTTGTAGCACGGGGCGTATGATTCTCGACAGCTGCACTTCTTAGGTGTTGAGCCTTGATACTCGCTATCATTGACTTCCACCGCATCAGGACTATCTTCTGAGGACTCTGCTCGTCGCTGGTGCCTTCTCCTGCGTTCCCGCCTCTCGGCTCGGTCAATGCTCAATGGAGGCTTCTTCACGCAATCTCTATCAAAGTTGGCACAGGCCAGGCACTTCCCGCTAGGATGAGGCTCGCACTTTATCCGTCTATGCCGACAGTGGGTGCACTGTCAAGGCGATATATTAGCATCGCTAGTGAAAAGGCAAATAATTAGAGTATATAAATTACCGCCATCTTAGCTCTGCCAAATAAGCTCTTACGACGACTCATGTATGTTGTGGAAGCTAGGCCAAAGACGATTGAACAGAATGCATCGACGAACTTGTCTGCTTAGAAAGTTAGAAAGGCTGAGTACGACGTTATAAAGAAGGCGAGAGATACGGTGGCGATATGCTCCGCCCAAAGTTTGCCGATCTACACTGAATGCTGCCCAAACAGGATGCATCTCATTGTCGGGCACCCTTTCTACGACCAATCGATTGCCTGGAAATCAGTTGCATGGAAAACACTTCAAAGCTGATTGGATATCTGTATGATTAATACGGGATCGGCGAGAGGTTGGGGCCAGGATTCTCATCACATGGTGATGCATGAAGCGCCTACATGACTACTACCAGCCGAGTGTTATAACACCTCGCTAGGTGACATGGATGGCAAGCTTCCGGCTCTCCCCTGGTTAGAGCCTGCGTTTCCCATCCAATTACGGCGCTCAATCTCGCAGTATCAGGCAATAGCAACTGGGCTACTCCGCTGGTGGGACACTCCATTATGTCCCGGCCGCCAAACGGGGTTCTAGCTCACTTTTGACTCATGTTTTCAACCCCTCTTTACAGTTCGTTAAATCGCAGGCAGCCGAGACATCCACGCCAGTCCATACTTCATCTCTTTAGTGGGATCCACTTTCTCTACTAGCAGCCCATCTACTGAACACCAGCTACCATCATTTTGACTGGGACGGATGATGGAAAGGGGAGATTGGCTGCCAGTCTACTGCTTCTACACCGTATCTCTGGCCCGTTTCCTAGTTTTCCACATTCGAGCTACCGAAAAAAGAAGCGGTGTGACGCAACTAGTCACTCCTGGTAACTACCCAAATCAATTGGATCTAGATGCCCATGGCAGCCGTCCCCAAAGCCGAGTATTGACCAGTATTACTTCTTCCGCCTCGATCCATATACTCGCACTCCAACGTCTTGTGTTAATCGCTCGTAACCCTAATCCGACGCTCCCTGCGTGATCGTCTACATGATGGCGTGCATCCTGGCATGGCCCTTTATAGCCGCAGACCAGCATCAGAAGACGAGTACCCCTAAGTCCTCCCTTCTATATATCACTCCCGCTCTTCAAGACGATCTCAACTTCGACAATGCACTCCTCTCCCTTGTCCGCTTCCTGTCCCCAAGTGGGAGCCTCATCAATCATCTTGATCATGTGCTTCAATCCTCTTTCCTGAGTGGGATCAAAGATCAACGTCTTCATCAGGTTGCCGTCGAGGATCCATGGGAACGTCACGGATACCTCTTCGGCTGCACTGCGGTCGATGCTGTACACTTTAAGCACATCCGCGTAGAAGCGCAGAGCACTTGTCGCATCACCTGATGGTTGGAACGCTTTGCACTTGATTGACGGTGCGACATGAATCATGAACAAAACCCGAGAGAGCTTGTCTAGAGAGATGCTGCTCGCAGTCTGTGCTGAGGCTGGGCGCTGAAAATCAGGGTACCAAGCGTCAGCATCATCAGCCGTAGTGCTGCGTCTGTATGCAGGGTGCGTGTTCGCAGCCCGCGTCGCCGGCTCTGAGCTCTCGGCCTGTTGCGTTTCCTGTGATGATGCGCTGTAGAGATGGTCGATCTCCCGGGCCGAGATGTCTGTTTTCCTTCTTTTCCTTGCGCTCGGGCCAGACCCCCACGTTGCATCGCCAGATTTTGCCGTAGATTTGGATGCTGAGAAGGGGCTTTGGAGACGCGGTGGGAGCTCCGAGTCCTTAGTTGGTCTCCGACCTTTCTTCAAAGCGGCTCGCATTGGGGCATCAGAGCTGAAACGCCGACTGCTGGGGTTCTCGTTCAAGAATGGTGAGACGGGATCAACAGTCCCTTCGTTACTCGGACGTTGGGAAGGACGGAAACATCCCTGCGCTTTTTGTGCTCTCGCGGAGGCCGGTAGAAAGGTCGATTCGGTGGTGTGAGTAGGGCGCTGTGGTGAGCTAGTATTCAAGGGCTGAGCCGATGAAGACGGCCCATATGGCTCGGGACGCCTCTTTCCAGGTAGTGGTGGTTCCTCGTTGGGCTCGTGCTGTAAGGAATGACTGTTGCCTTTCACACTGATGTCGGAAAGTGTAACACTTTGTTCCTGAAAATCTTCATATGGCCCTGCCCAGATACAATATCGTGCTCCACCGGTCCCGCCCCCGGGAAACGATTTCACGATGTACCGCTTATGGTTGGCATCGAGGGTCCAGAACATAAGCTTGTCGCTCCATGGCGTCGCAACCAGCTCGGCTTTCGTAGGATATCGTGGACGGTGACCATATTCAGTAGGGATGACGACTACTCTCGCCGGTTCCTTTCGTCTTTGTAGGGCAAAAGGAGGGTCTCGTCGCCTGTAGAATCTTTTGGCCTCCTTGAGAAGATGGATCTCGTGACCTTCGGGCAATCGTGTGGTGTCGACTGACGGATCGCTGTATCTATGGTGATGAATCGACCGCCAAGCGGAACGGATGGCATTCCAGCAAGCATCTTTTGTCGTACTGATCGAAAGGATGGTCTCGGCAAGGAAAGTCTCGACAACCAAGGGTGTAGAGTAGAGAAGACCAGCCCCAGGCTGAGTGTCGGATAGAACGAGACGTTTCACAAGGTCTTTCAGCTTTCGGGATGGCCGATCAAAGTTCTCAAGCGCCTCATTGATTATAGCAGCCTCTTCATCGTGGATGGTCATAGGAGGTCCATCGGGGAATGACATGTTGACTTTTTGGATATGGGACGCGGTCCTCGCGAGCACTGAGACCGGGGTGTCGACCGTGTCGTCTCAATGCTCAAGCGCTCGATATCAAGTATCTACACGTTGCTTGCCTTCCCGTATGTCAAAGCCGATGACGATTGGGGTTGGTGGTGAGCCGTGGCGGTGGATGTGGTCGTGCTCTAGGAAGGATGATTATTTGGAGGAGAAATGGTAGCGCCCAAGCCGCCAAATTTAGGCCGAAATTACCCCTGACGTCCTCGCGAAATAAGATTGGATACCATCCAAATGCTTGCAGTCCCCTTCTCTATTTGAGAAAGGGGTCTCTGTCCCAAGGGAAGTTGTCCTCCCGTATGCTCGATGACTGGTTGCATTCAGAGCTTCCCCGGGAATCGAAATCTAATGGCCTCAACTAACTCTGAGAGCGCTTGCCCCATGAGAGTTTTCTTCATCATCGAACGAAAACTGCCTCGGATAGTTGTGCTGACAGAATACCGAGGAGATACTCCATACGATAACAAGGTAGGTGTTCTAATAGATTCAAGGAATTCAATGTGGTACTAATTTGATGACGGCTCTAAATTCCCGCGATTCCAGGCATAAATCGGAACAAATCCACCCCTGCCAGATACACGGCCGACTTCTAGCAATGAGAAGCAAGATGTTTCATAGTACATACTTGAAGTTCTAGCAGCCGATGCATAAGTCGGTCATTGCCTGGCAGTGGGATCTTCCATTTACTGCCGCCGAGAACACTTACCTTTTAATTTGCAGATAATTTGCAAATGATCTTAATGTCCGCGACGAATAAATTAACATCGCTCTCACTGCAGGTTTGAGGAGGTCTTTAAGTATTACAGTACGCAGCAGATGAAACCCATGACGTGGAAGCCTTTTCGAGTACTATGGATGACTCCTTGGTAGCCAATTGTTGTAAGCTGTACCTCCTCGATCGCGTCCAGTATTAGGCTCCTGCCTATGAATCTTCATACGTGTCCTTGTTGAAACGGAGGAAATTATCGGTGCACCCATTCCCAAGAAGATGAAGATACCTAACCCTTGTTTCTCCTTGCTTTCCCAGTTGCCACGAACCCCCCAGAGTCCGCCCGGTCCCGTTTTCTTGCTGCTGCTGAGGACGATAAATTTGATGTAGATCTCCTTAGGATGGATTTGGGCTCTCATTTGAACCATATTCGACCTCATTTGGGGTGCTCGGTATTATTAGGAGATTCTCCGCCCGAGAAGGCTTTTGAGAGTGAATGAGCTCCCTCTCACAGTGGCTCCCCTGGATGCACTGTCCTACGCTCTTATATGGCGAGCTAGTGGTACGTTTGCGGTCGGAGACTCTTTTAAGACGGTCACCACATTCTCCCAAGCTATTGCTTTTGCTAGTCAGAATCGTTGGATGATCTCTGGCTCCTGGTGAGTCACTCTTCAGTTGATTTTAATCCTGGACGCGTTCGGTGGAACTACCGTCAGCTTCGCATTTTCCTTTTCCCTGGTGTACGCATTGCATTCCCGGTCGCGGTCAAGGCTAGCAAATCTTACGCACATCCCACCCGCTGATACGCATTTATTATGCAAGATCTGGCAAAGGGTAGACTGGTGAAAATGCGATCAGCAACTGCGCGAGGCCTGGATGCTTATAGGACGCATGGGCAATTTGAATCTTTGATTGGAATTGCGTTGCTATGTAGGACAGCTTAAACGTGGATTCAAGAGGCGCCCAGATCAAGCAAGCAAAGGGAAAATATCTGGTCCATATTGAGATTGCCTCAACTTAACAGAATAATGCTCAGCTTACGTGTTCAGAGGGAGAAATCGATCGGCGCTAGCTCTAGGTACCCTTCCCTTTGGACCTGTTTGATTGACCTGCCTGCTCAATCGAATTTCAACGAGTTGAAAAGTCGTTCTTGCATGTTTTCAAAACCCCTTGCACAAGTGATAGTATTCTTTTGTCCCAATCTGGCGTCGATGTTTCGCCTGAGTTGAACCTATCGTCTCTTTTCTTAGCATGGCAGTGCAACTGTGATTAGCTGGTGGTATTGGATGGCCGGTGACCGCATTAAATAGTATATCTGTATAGTCGACCATCATAGAACCGCAGATGCAGATGAGACCTTTAACATGTGGAGCCCGACTTAAAAGTATGGTCATATGAGTATGAGAGGGTTTTGATAATGGATGAATTGGGTTGTCAAGGTTTCATTCTCTAGGTTGGCATTTTGACTGTGCTGATAGAAAGTCTAAGTAGCGCTAATCCCAAATTGTGTAGATAAGCGATAAACCATCCCTCAATCTGCTTAGTGCATGGACGTACGGCATGCGCCCGCTAGATTTTTTGCTACTTGCTGCTCTCTACACCTACCTTACGCTGCTCTGATCTTTGAACATACATAGTGCAGACCTACTGTCTTGTTGCTTCTTCAGCATTGAGTAATCCTCAATGAAGTCCTAGTCCTAGTGCCCTTCGTTTCTTACGTTGAGTTTGAAAGTGCCGTAAGTTACGAATATATTTACTAATCAAATTTGAAGTTGACGATTGGACTTCAAAGCCATAAATTTGGGAGCCTTCAAGTTGCTACGTCGCTTATGTAAAAATTATCACTAATCACATCATCTAGACAATTTTTCAGACTTCTCTCTAATGCTAACAACAGCTACCCAAAGCGGCAAACTAAATACATAACGAGCCAACAGATAGCGAGCGAAAACCGCTTTCCGCTCACGTGAAAGTACCATCCTGGTTCACAGTCCGACCGGACTGGCTAAGAATATAAGAAGCCGATCCGTAGAGAGCATACGTGTCAGCATTCGTCGTACCCCGTCCGTTGGCGATGCCCAGACAATTCTTCCAACCATATCCACCCCAGCCCCCTTCATCTTTGGTCTTGCCACCCGCTCTCGTGTGCGTAAGCTCGTGGAGGAACACCTTATCGAAGAGGGATACTAGGTCCATGGGTGTATACCACTTGCCAATCGCCCACGGAATCGCATGCTCGGCCAACTTCGCGATTAGTCCCTGATGATTTACAACAAGGTCGTACACTGTCGGGTATCTTTCCTTCGCAGCCCACTGGAGGAACCATGGACATACTTGGATCTGATCGATTGTAGTCGCATCACCCGGGAGTGTGAACATCAGGTTGTATTTGCAATCGAATATAGCCTCTGTCAAGTCGACAGCCTTTCCAACATCTGGGTGGGGCTCTGTCAGGATCGAATTCCACGAGATAAGGACAACGGGAAATCTCACCAGGATCAAAGTATTTACCATCTCTCGGGCGAAGTTGGAGTCTTGATTGATCGCAATACACTTTCTGTGCAGCGTTAGATCTCCCTTTATTTCTATTTTTGGAAGCTTCGTAGTCTTACAACGTCGCCAGGACCGATATTTCCCTGAGCCTGATTTCTCATGCTAAGCACGCCCGCATTTGCCCCCATTGCGCCATTGAATGTCTCTGTTCAGCAAACATCAATCAGCCGGGAAGCGAGGTAGAACAATGAGGGTTTCTCCAGGGAATAATACGCCTGATATATTGTGCTCCGACATTGAAGCTTCCAAAGGACCAGGTGACTAGGTTTGTTTGTGCAGCGCTCGGATTGTTGAGTCCATTCATCCCAACCTGGGCCAAGTTGAAACCGCCATCCATCCCTTGCTTCACAAAGTTTTCTGCACCATTGCCAGCTGCAGAGAAGTCAGATCAAATCGTACAAAAGACAACGCAAGTGCTACCATTCGCGCAGGATTGATCGATCAAGTAGGCCTGGGAGAGAATAGAGAAGCTTGTCAAAGCCAAAGCTTTGATAAGATGAAGATTTTCCCGCATATTGATAACTTGAATGGGGTGTTGCTTGGAACAGTGAGTATGAGAAATCGTTTTATGTGAAGGCCAATTTGGCCAAGTCCTAACTATTTAACGATTGAAGTTCGCGCCGAGCGGAGCAGCATCTGTTTGGCCCCACAACTAAGTATCTCGTTACAGACTCGATGCTCGTGTGTAAGAAAAATGAAGCTGACCGAGCACTCGAGGTTGCGATGTGGGCCAATCGATATTATCAATCCAAATGAAAGGAACATGTTGGATGAGTACTATGCCGAGTCTCATAAAATCCAGGGACAGGAGTAATCGTGTCAGATCTTTATGCTTGCTTGTTCACAGCGTATCAGCTTTTGAAGGCTCGGTCCGCCCCCAAATTTGTAATATTCTTTGGCTGACAGGGTCTAATCAGGTACGTGCCGTAAAACAAACACAAAGATAGAGATTATGGGAAATTAAGAGTTGTTTCAATTGTGACCTGCAGCAAGCTTACCAATTGTGAGAATTCTATTTATTCTTTGCGACGGACAAGACCTCTCTCGAGAAGCTTGACCAGCGTAACCTGAGACAAATACGCCGCTGACTTCTCCTTGATGGAAGTGATTAGCAATGATTGAGTGAAGGCCAAAAGACAAACACTTGCGGCCGAAGCTTGGATAATGGGTTTCAATTGCCTATAATCCTTGGAACCCCCCCCTTTTCTCCTCTGCTTTGCATAAAAACATTCAGACCTCTCTTCTACTGCATTAACCTCACGGAGAACACTTCGTCTTACTCCCCAACAATGCATTCTTTACTTCTTCTTGGAGGCTTGGCACTCAGCCTCTCCGTCGACGCCTTCGCTGTCACGAGTCTGCCGGATGTTACCCCAACTCTTGACGCTCGAGGCATTATACCGACAACTTCTGGCCAGATTGGTGTGAATCCTGTGGAGGAAGAGCTTGGGGAGCCTTCCACCTATGTCGCAGACATCGGTACTGATACCGGGCTGCTTACACTCGCTGGAGGGACTACTCATGTAGGCAAAAATTTTCTCGAGGTTTTGTCCTCGTCTGACAAAAAATTAGTGGATCGGTGTCAATACCGAGTATCTGACAATGGAAACGATTACCAGTGGAGCCTCTACGACAACGAGCACCCTTACAGTACTTGTTGAGACTGCAAGCGCACCAGCGAACGGGCAATCAGTCGGTGACATTGCAGTTGTTCTCCCTCAAGCTCTGGCGGACTCCATTCAAGGCTCTGTTAACACTGCTGTGGCATCATGTGGCGCACTCAATGTTAAGGTTAAGAGAGACATTAATTCTGGTAAGTCTGCTTTCCTCCGTTTGTCTTGCGTACCTGTGGAAAAGAGTCTTGCCCTGTGAAAATACTGACATCACGGGCAATAGCACTGCAATGTCTCATCCAAGCCGGCGCAAAGGCTACCTCTCAAGGGGGATTGTTTGATAGCTATGAAACTGTAGACTGGGCATCCATCGGTTTGACTCTAGCAGAAAACGCCGACCAATTTCTCGCAGGAGCTCTTCAGGCTCTATCAAAATCCCAACAAACCAAGCTCATTCTCTGGATGGCCGCGGCCGCTGGGGGTGGTATGCTGGCTGGAAAGGTTGTGGGAAAGATCAACATTCCGAAATTGGGCTTCGGCGCCCCAATGACTACGCCCTCGACGCCTTCACAACCGAGCGTCAGTGCATCTGCATCTGCGTCTTGCGCCCCTTCCGGTAAACCGGATGTTAATTCCCCTCTTTGCACCGATTCAGACTGCCAGGGCACCAACAATAAGACGTGCAGAGTGAGCCCAAATCAAAACTGCGCTTGTTTGATCATGGCGACCGCAGACGACCAGTGGTACGACCAGACTTATATGAATCTACAACAGCAAATGATAGGATCGATCGACGCCGGTGTCTTCCTTCCATCGGGGTTTTCAGGGAGTACTAGTATGAGTATGCCTTCGGCCACTTCAATGCCCCTAACGTCCGGCGCCTCAAGGCGAACAAATACAGGATCGTCTTCATCGGGTAGTGCATCGTAAGCTTCTTGCATGTTTCCGGAAATCAAAGCTAATACGTCTCAGCACATGGTTTGGCTCCACCTCGGTCTGTATTGGCCTAAGCCCTGGAGGAGGCTGCTCTGCCTTTACCGTACCCGCTGGCTGCTACGCACCTGTGCCGTCTTGGAACTTTATCCCCTCGATAACATGTACAAGCGGCGTTTCAAGCGCTCCTTCAAAGCCTGCTTCATCCGCCTCTGCGCCAGCCTCGTCAGCAGATCCCAACCGCGCACACCCAGCCTCTAACCCTTCCTGTACACCTAACACCGCAAAATACATTGATCAATGGGACAAGGACGCGACCGGCAAAATGGTCACTCCGGAGTCCCTCTTCTTCAGCATGCGCCGAGGTAAGCTCCCTCCCTGGCCCTCCCGAAATTCTAGACTCGAAGGGTACATCGCCTAACGGAGAAATCAGTCCTCTGCTCCAACACCTGCTCGGCCCCAGCCAATATCCCCTCCTACGCCTACGCCGCCACCCCGGTCAACTCGGGCGCTGGTTGCGAACTCGCCATCTCCCTCTCCAACCAGATCGAAATCTACGCCTACCGCGCCACCCACGCCACCAATGCCGAATGGCAAGACTGCTGGGACAGTTTTGCCACCATCACGGACACTTGTATCAAGCGCGGGCCCAATTCGGGGAGTGTCAGCGGGCCGGATCAGAACGAGCTGTTCCAGGCGGGGGCCCGGGCGCAGAATGATCCGAATAGTTACCACATGAAGGCCAATCCGCCAGTCAAGTTCAGCAACTCGTTGTTGCCGACGTTTATCAGTTGCTCGGGTAACGGAGGATGTGGCACTCAAGGTGAGAATTTTCCAGCCTTGATAATGTTTTCCTTGTTTCATTTTTGTTTTCTTGGGGGGATCACGGAGTTTGACCCAGAGTTTCTCCAACTCTTCTAAACAACATCACTAACTCCAAACTTCCAGCCCAGGAGCCCTTCGGCATATGCCCCTCGACAGCAGGCCCCTTGGCCGGAGAACTCTGCTGCGGATCGAACATCATGAAGTGCACCGACCCCCAATGTAACCCTGTGGGTTCGCAATGTACAGGAAAGGCAAACGGATGCCTGTGCACGTTCAACGGGCCTTGAGAAGCACAGAGCGCCTACAAGTCCGGGGTTTCCTCTATGTACGGGCAGGAGATGGAGAGTTGAGGATCCTCAAGAAAGTAACAAACCTGTTGGGGGCCCTGGAACGTTTCTATTCCATTCGCAGTGGTCACGGCTGTACAGATTCTGGCTGTAAATCCTCGTCGTACTGTTGCGAATGCAAAGCAAAGCACCCAGCATATCCACCTGCCTCTAAACTCCCTAAAAGTCTCATTTCCCCTCTGTAAACTCTCCTAGACGTCGCAACACCCCACCTAACCTCTCCATCCTCCTTCGTACCCACACCACTCAACCCTGCCCCTCCTTCAAAACTGCTCCGCCCTCAATCCCCCTCCCCAAATTTTCTCCTCTAATCCCGAACATCTCATGCCATCTCCACTCTATACCCTCAATTCCCATCCCCACCACTAGACCCCCGCACCGCCCATCACCCACCCCCTAACCCCCCCGGCCAACCCAGTCACCAAGCGCAGCCCCAGCTGCCCGAATGTAAAGCGACCTCATCATCTAAAGACCCGCCCGGCGCCAGCGCGATCGAGTTCTGACTCATTAGCGTGCCTAGCAGCTGGGCGGGAAGGTAGTAAATGAGAAGGTTAGCCCTGATCGGATTGATGTTTGTACTTCCGTTTGGGAAAAAGTCGGGGCTGGGGGGGGGTTGAGATGATAGAGTAAGAGGCTTCAAGGAAAGCGAAGGACAGGTGAAAGGGGTGAGGGGCGGGAAGTGGGATGGGTTTTTTGTGAAGTGCGAGAGGGACAATGGAAGTGGAGGGAGATTCTGAGGGAGTGGGAGAAATGGGGTGAGGGTGTGGATTGGGGTTGGATAGGTAGGAGAAGAGTTGTGGATCGGGGTTTGCATTGGAGTAGAATAATGGCTTCGAGGAGGACGTGGGACATGGGCGTCGGTCCAGAGCAACGAGATCGAAGATAGCGGGATGGGGGGGGGATTTGAGCGTGGTAGCGAGGTTTGGATACCCTCGTAAGAAATCGTGAATAGATACTTTGCTCTCTCAGAGAGACTTGATTGATTTGGTATTGTACAAAAGTAACAAGTGATCGTGCGCAACTCACCAGGAGAGAGAGGATGTCACGAAGTGGTGGTTTCCCGCTTCGTATCTAAAAGCAGCGTTGGATTCTGAGCATGCTACTTTCCCCCGCTCGTTCCCGCTTTCCCTCTTTACCTATTCATCGCACGTCCTGGTTGCACATTCATCGCGAGGAAAGACGGTCGGTCGGACACTGGAATTAAAGTCGGGACTGGTGTTACAAGGGAGACTTGGAAGATTGAGTGGAGTGGTCGCAAAACATCGCGTCGCGGACGCGAAAGATGGATATTTTCGAAACAGTTGAACGTGTGCTGTCGATATTCGCAACAGAACGATGGGTGAACATGATACTGTCTTGATCGTTCGATTGCTACGTGGAGTGGCGCGAGCGCTTCTGCTGCACTGGCTCCGTCGCATTGGATGAACGACGCTTCGTGGATGATGTTGCTGCTTTTCCCGTGTTGCGTGGAGTGCGCGGGCCGTAGGTAGCGTCGGTGGGATCATCGGCTTCGTCGTTGCTCTCTGTACCAAGAGATGTGAGAGGACTGTCGCGATTGCTGCTCTGAGCTCCGTGGCTGGCGCTGATGCTGCCATTCTGAGTGCTGCGGACGGCAGAGATGGGAAGAGCGGGCAGGGGGGGGGGGACTTGTATGCGTACGCTGCTGATGGGAGTGCTGGATTGCTGAGCTGCTTGGGGTCTCGTGTCCTTGATACCAGCTGCAATGAGCACTTGTGCAGTCCTACTGTCAATTGGAAAGGCTTGCTGCGATGGCTTTGGGGCACGACGATTTGGGGCAGGTTGCGCTGGAGCCTGTGGGTGGACTGGAGCCTGTGGGTGGGCTGGAGCATGTTGGTAGGCTGGAGCTTGTGCTCGCGCTGGAGCTTGAGCTTGAGGTCGGACTGGACGCTGAACTACAGGTTGAATTTGTCGTTGGGCTGGCTGGTATGGATTGAATCTACGCCCGGCGTCCAATGCTTCCGCGCTGATCGTCGATGTCGGAAGATTGGCCATGGTTGTGGCTATCTCGTCGTTGTACTGTGCTCGAGTCTTGTCGGCTCGCTTGGGTGTCGACTTGGATACCGACTTGGAAACATTCGAAGCATTCGAGGCACGCTATATTGTGTCAACACACTCCTTCTCGCAGGACATGACACCACACGCTTACCTTCTTGTGCGCTTTTTTCTTTGGAGACGCTTTCTGCCCGGAGACGCCCATGTCATCTGCGGTATGTTTGTATGATATCGAAGACTGTGGTGCGTGAGGAGCTTGTGCGAAGTATTGTTGACTAAGTCCCGATGGGCCTGGCATATTCTGTCGCCCATAGTAATGATTTGCCGTCATTGGGGCAGGCTGGGCGTACATGAACGGACTCTGTACTGCGACTGGATATCCTGCTTGTGCTGGAAATGAGTTGTGTTGGAATTGGGGAGGTGGTGCCAATTGGGTAGGATGGCCGTTGAGAACAGACACAGGCTCGACTCGAGCATTCGCAGGAGCGGCGTTCACATGGCTGCTGAACTGTCGTGGAACGACTGGACGACCGTACTTGGCAGACCACACTCTCCAATAGTCTTCGTTCGCGGTGTTAAGCTCCAGCAAGATCCGTCGATTTGCCGCATAGTACTCGTCTACAGCAACAAGCGTCTGTGGAACAAGACTGGGATCGAGGAATCCTGGGCTGATGGGCGAGTGCGGGAAGTGAAGGTCTGTCGGCATTCGCGCTTTTGTCAGTTGTCCATCAGATTGCAGTCAAGGCACGGATCTCATACCTTGCTTCAACTGCTGGAGCCGATTGAACAAGCTACCGCCAGACAAGGGAGGGCTCGGACGCGGCGAGGAAAGAATCTGATATCGCTGAAGGTCTGGAGGCGGAACAGTTTGAGCGCGCTGCGAAGGTTCAGCCAGACCCGGCTGCTTCGCCGCTCGAGCTTGCTCATGCTTGTATTGCTGAAAGACACGGTAGACGCTAATTCGCTCTTGCAGAAGAACATCGTCAAGCTTCAACTGCTTGTTCCACTGAAGGTTACGCTCTGCAATATACTTTTCTTGGACTTGGAGACCCGACTTCTTCAACTGAGCATCAGTGCCATTGAGTTCCTTCTTTGCTTGAGCACGAGAAGCGTCATAGATTCGCCTCACGCTGGCTTCATCGCAGGGTTCCTGACCCATTTTCCACCCCAATGGCGCGAGCATGTCACCAAGGTGACCGATGCCAGGGATGCCATGTTGAGGGCCGATCTCATCTGCACGACGCTGATAAGGGTCTTTCTCGAAGACTGAAGCCAAGACATTGCCTTGCTTCAATGTACCTGAGAGTCTCGCAGGCGGAATCGTTTGGACTTGATTCACCTGTGAAGTGCTCTGCTGTGAAGCAGACTGATGAATGATGACAGGTGCACTGAGCGCCGGCTGCGACGCTGCATGGTGAGCCTGGCCATAAGGGTAGTTGCCAGATGTGTGGACGCCTTGACCGAGAATCTGTGTGATAGCCGAAATTTGCTGCCTTGGCGCTGGTTCGCGTAGATCGTTGGCTTGAGTGCTCCTCGAGGATGCAGTACCAACCTGAGTGACGATGGGTGGAGGAGCATTGCGAACTCCAGCCCCAAACCCACCGGATGGGCTAGCAAGGGTCTCCGCCGCCAGGGCTATTCACATTCAGATCAGTCAAATGCGTATTATTCTCGAGTTGTGCATGCACCGACGCACTCTCGAGCAAACTTGAGCAGGATATGGAATGGCTTACGGCTGAGGTTAAGGCTGGCTGCCCGCAACTGCCCTCGAGTATTAGAGCTTGGTGGACTACGAACCTCCACGTTGATGCTTTGGACGCGTCAGCAAGGTTCTGGACATCTCTACAGGGGACGATCAAATTATAACTTACCGTGGAGTCTTGTTTCCATAATGAACCTCGTTTTTAGACGGGACGGACGCGGCACTATCAATTGTGAGTGAACACACGGGATGAGACGGGGGAAGAAACGTAATCGAATGCTACTGACCGAGGCGCCTTGATTCCTCTGTCAAGCTGTTTGGCTTGATCGTTGGACGCAGCACTGATGGTTCTGAGCGAGTTGTGTTTACTTGGTACACTTTGTGGACGAAATCATCTTACCTTGGCGTCTTCACTTTTCCAGCGACCTCCCCATTATGAACACTGGCTTCGGTGACAGCAGCATTAGTCACATTAGTATTGCCAGTATTCGTGTTCTCATTATTCTTGAACACGTCTGCAGTAGTAGTATCAGAGTCTTTCACTCCAGGCGGGATGGTGGGCACGTAGGGAGCCAGGCGTGACTCAGCTTCTTTGGTGGGGGCCTTTGGGGCCATGATGTTTCTATGGTGTTTGGTGTGCGGCAAAATAGCAAGAATATGTGTGGGATAGCAAGAGACACGTGGGAGGTATGTGAGGAGCCCGCTGTGGACGGGTGTGCGAGGGAGGTTGAAGGAGGAGGATGGCTGTTGTTGTGGGCTGCAGAGTTTTCCATGTTGGTGTGCGAGGTGCCTCGTCACCAGGGCGTGATGATGATGGTCAAATTATTTCTGGGAGTCAAGGTTTGAGGTTCTTGCTAGTTGGCTGTGGGGGACATTGGGTGTATGGGCTCTTATGATGAGAGAGATGCCAAGACTGTGACACCAGGCGAGGTACTACGAGTGGAGGCATCATCAATTGGAAAGCTGGGCAAAAAGAGGACGATGAAGAGTGGTGAGAAAGCCACGGGAAAAGAATGACACGAAAAACTTCAACGTGAATGGGAGATATCAGTACGGTGGGTACAAGTTTGCAACAAGTTGATGGAAGGATTAGAAGAGGATCATGCTCTCGGGTAGGAAGAGGTACGTGGGACCCAAGTAGAGAATTGCATGCGTTTTCAATGTGCGGTTGTGGTCTTGTCAAGCTAAGTTCTGAGCTCCTCTTGGTACATCACTGAAAAACATCTGCCTCCCATCCTCCATATGATTGACTTCCTCCATGATCCGCTATCTAGAAACCACCTCCTTTGCATGCAAGATTGAAAGACATGTCGCTCTGATTAAAGGCCAGAGCCTGGTACCTCGAACCGACAACAAGGCCTGGGCAACCGGTGATTTCGTGAAGTGGAGCTGCGTTGAGCTAGCCCCAGCCGTTCTTGATATCATTAGTCTTCGCACCCCAGCCACCATCTCATCCCTCTGCCTGAGTACTCTCGCCATCCTCGCCCTCATTGTCAGTGTCGTCGTCGAAGGCTAGATTGTCAACATCCTCCGGCTTGTACCCCTCCAGGAAGTCCGGAATCTCTTGCTTAGTCTCCAAGAGGACCTTCACCAGTGCCTCGGCTATGTCCTCATTCTTCTCGTTGTAGAATGAGGTAGCCATGCCGACGTTCCCAATACGAGCTGTACGGCCGATCCTATGCACATACTCGTGAATCCCTCCGTATTCGGAGCTGGGCAAGTCGTAGTTGATGATGTGCATGACATTCTTGATGTCAAGGCCCCGAGCTGAGATGCCGGTGGCAATAAGTAGGGGAGCTTTGCCGGTCTTGAAGGCGCGCCTGCACATTGTCAGGAAGTGGGAGGAGGGGAGGAGAATGTTATGTCAAGTCTTTCCGGCAACCAGCAAGCCACTCGATAGTCGCCCCAGACCATGACGAGGAGAGAACTTACAGTGCGTCTTCTCGCTCACGTTGTGTACGATCGGAATGGATGGAGGTGCTGGGGAGACCGCGGTTGTAGAGAAAGTCGTCCAAGAAATCCGCGGCTTTCTTGTTCGATACGAAGATGATCGTACGGGCAGGTGGCATGGACAACAGCAGATCGAAGACGCAGTCACGCTTCTTTGCGTCGTCCACGAAGAGAATCTGCATCAACAACATCGTTAAGTTTGAACTTGGAGGTTGCGGAAAGTGTTTTGAGAAGTGTCAACATACCTGCTGAGCAACATTTGCATGGGTGCTTCCTGCACGACCCACACGAATACGAACATGCTCTGCGGACATGTATTCCTTGGCAACTGCTCGAGCCTCCTTTGGAAAGGTGGCTGAGAACATCATGTATACATGGTCCGCATCGGCGTTCGAGTCTAGGAGGTATCAGTGCCAGCAAGGGGGAAAGGACAGCATACAACTCACCGCCTCCCATGATCTGCTGCATTTCGTCATTCCAGTCGGCCCCCACCATCTCATCTGCTTCATCAATAATGGTATATCTATATATTTATATAAGTGAGTGATGACTTGGAAAGTTGGGGAAGGAGTGCACATACTTGACGCGACTTAGCGTCAGCACGTGACCTTTGTGCATGAAATCAATTAGCCGACCGGGAGTGGCAACCAAGACATCGCACCCCTTGTGAAGCTCCTCTATCTGCTCCCCAACTGGGCCGCCTCCGTAGACGACACATGGACGCAGCATCGAACGATAACACAGACGACGAGCCTCGTCGAAAATCTGAGAAGCAAGCTCCCGAGTAGGAGCAACAACCAAGACAAGGGGCTCAGCACGGCCACCCATTTCGCGAGACCAGCCCTTGGTCAAGTCTGCACGAGGAGCCGCAAGCTTCTTCGCCTTGCCCATTAGCTTCGATAGCACTGGAATGAGGAAAGCAGCTGTTTTGCCGGACCCTGCAGTGTTCAAGACCTTGAAGTAGTAATGGTGGTAGGTGGTTTCTACTTACCAGTTTGAGCAATGCCGATCACATCAATGTCCTTGAGGATTGATGGTAGGACGTAGGCTTGAACAGGGGTAGGGACCTTGTAGCCGCATTTCTCAATATTGGACACCATGACAGGATGAAGTCCAGCGTCAGAGAACTGTGATCATACGTCAGATAGGATTAGGGTTCAGTTTGTTCATTGAGAAAGATACCTTCGTCACAGGTTTGATCTTGGTTTCGCTCTCAAAAGTGACTGGGATGTTCTTCAATCTTTCAAGTGTCAGTAAATGTTTTGTCCATTGTCCGTCGTTTCATATCTGTGGCAAGATCAAGTGCTCACTTGGCAAATTCCTCTCCTTGTTTCATCTGATCAGGGTCGCCGAAGAGCATCTCCTCGAGACGCTTATCCTCAGGTCCTACATCTCCATACTCATCGGACCATTCATACTTGGCGGCAGTGGCGGCCCAAGCTGGAACCTCGATTGCTTCCTTGTTGTCATTTACCTTGGCGTTATACGCGTCGTAATCGAACTTGGTTGGCTCAACCCATCCACCATCGCGAGCGCGCTGAGCGGCTGCCTCGTTGACAGCGTTGACCTTGGTGTTGGCCATGGCATTGGTGATGTCCCCAAGGACGCCATCTTGATCTTTGACCGACATGATGCTAGTTGATCTGGGCGAAATGAGACTATGGATGGTCAGCAATGTCCGAAGATCACCTGGTCGTGATCCAACTGGAGTGTGGAAGCGAGATGAGATGAGGTGATAGGTAGGCTGTGAAAAGTGTGCGGAGTGTGAGATCATCTTCTATTCCGCTACTCTCATACGGAGAGGCAACAGGAAGGAGTGTGGTAGAAAGGTGGTGTGAGGGAAAGGAGTGAAAGATGTGGGAGTTGTGGAGAATGCGGGTGGGTGTGAAGGCTCTGAGAATCGCGAGATCACCTGCCACTCCGCCGCTTCCAAGTGAGGCAGGCAGCGTGCAGGAGAGGATGTGGATTCGCGAGACAATGAAACAGGTAAAGTGTATGGGTGTGCTGCCACGAGGGGTGGAGTAAGAGGTGCAACGTGTTTTCACGAATCGGGTGAGCGTGCCGATGTTGCAATGAGATCACATACCTTGTTGCTGATGGTCGGGCTTGCCCTGAAACTGTTCAGCTGTTGATGACTGGTATTAATGCCAAGCTTTGACAAGAACCAGTGCTCCTACTGATGCTCGAAGACTTGTCGTTCCTGAATGCGTGTGGTGGAAGACAGAGGAAGAAAAAGGATTTGAATCGCGAAGTATGAGTTTAAGTATCCGAAGACGATGACCGCTAGCGCCAACACTGCACTTGTCTTCTTCACTGACAAACACTGAATGATGCCTCTCTTGCAGTCTTCACCTTCATACTCCTTGCTCTTGGTGAAAAGGCCTTTGTTGTCAATCCTCGGCTAGTTGCAGTTGCCACTCCTGCTTTGACACGCGTGAAGTGGGGAGGCTTCTATGGACTCCTCACCTGCTACAGTGCTCGTCACTAAAAGCAGCTCCTAAATATGCATGTCTTCCTTGTCTATGCTATCCCACCTCCATTCGGATAGTCCCCATTTCTAATGCTGAGTACCCACAGATATACGACCGTCCTCTACATTACCAGCCATCCAAGTAAGTCTCTAGCTCCTAGAAGTAATACACACCATCTGGAGGCATCCGATGTTAGGCACCGTGTATGACATACCTTCTCCTACATCTCCCTGTCCTAGAATCAGTCTGTATACGAGCCCCTTTCGAATAGTTCGGAAAATGATTTGCCCACACAAGTCTCACCTGGCATGTTCCCGAGCTCTTCACGACTCAATCGTGGCGACCACCGCCCTACAGGGCGGCCTGCTTGTCACATAAATGGACATTACAACACACCTAGACACCTCAATATCATCCACATCTATCTTCCTCATCCAACATATCAGCATGCAGCTAGTGAAAAGCCTTCTCCCTTAATCCACCTCCAAATCATCCAATTTGAACCACTGATAATATGTCATTCAGCAAAGCCTCCAGCGAGCAAGCTACCCACGAGGAAACTAACGCTGATCGTGCTTCGAGCTACGCTCCCTCCTCTAAGGGAAACTTCGCCAGGGACACCCTCCTCCCAGGTAAGCCTGCTGACTACACTAGTCCACAACGACGACAAGCAAATGACCGACATAGCCTCCGGCGAAATAGCCAACGACGACGCATCCTCCAGAATCTCTGCTCCTGCCGCCCCAGCCGCCACTAACACCGGGGAATCTCTCCTTCCCAACGCCGTATTTCCCTCGTCCTCCTCGCCCTTGCCTGAGCACCACCATCCGAAACGTCCTCGGCCATCCTGAAGTACAAGATCTTGTTACCCAAAAGATCCGCGCGGAAATGGCGGAGTGGTGGGCCAGCCGACCACTGCGCTTAGTGAGTGCGGCGGTGCAGGGGATTGTTGATGGGTTGGAGAGGAAGGTGGAGGCCTTGGAGGTATTGTTTTCTTACCTTTTATGATATGGTGTGCTGATAGGATGTGTTGGATGTAGGCCGAGAAGGAGGAATTGAGGAGGTATGTTGCGGAGCTTGAGAGGGGGCTTGAGGGGCTGGGGATGGGGTTTGAGGGATGAGGTGGCGGATTGAGGGAGGGATCAGTGGTAGGGGGATTTGTGAGATGGGGACGGGGTAATTAGGTATCTGGAACGAAGAAACGCAGAGATTAGATGAACAGTATTGTTGCCCTTCCTCTTGCCACACATATGAACGATGGCAAACCCTTGAAAAATGCTGACGACATGCCTTCTTAGTTTCCCATTAGTCGCACAAAACAACAAAGTAACCTTTGTGGAAGCCCTGGGAGAACTCTGAGGAGCTTAAAAAGGATAGAATTGAAAGCCTTCAAGCCTCCGGGATGAAGATCTAGTATGATACAAACCCACGCCGCTGGAGGGATACATTTCCCGATGCCACACGAAAAACGCCCTGCCATATGCATATGCCACCGCTGGCAAGGACAGGTAGAAACTCCTAACCGGCAATGAGTACCCACAGTAGGAAGAATATCTATCACAGACAGCATTAGCCCGGGCCTCGACCAAGGTATAAGCCGGAAAGAATCTCACCATCAAGACCCCAAACATCTTAGCAATCAACCATCGGTTCCCGCTCACCCGCCCCCAATACTTCATCAACTCCCTCTGGGCCCCTTGCACATTATCGACCACATCCTCAGTATTAGCATCGATCCGCTGAATCTGCTCCCCCTGCTCCGACACCATAGCCGCCAACTGCCCAAATACCCCGCCCAGCTCGTTGATCGTCTGCTCGATCATGTCGATCGCGTTGCCCCGCATGTTGATATACGAGTTCGGTGCCTGCGCCTCTTCCATCATCAGCAGCTGCTGGTCGGACTGCGGCCCTGTTTGCATTAAAGCGGAGGAGGGGTCTAGGTTTAGTATATCGTGGTTTGAGTTTTGGTAGCCGGGTTGAGGCGTGCGCGATTTGGTGGGGGTTGAGTAGAGGGGGGACGCGGATTGTTGAGTCACGGGTGCGGTGTGGGCGGAAACGGAGGAGACGAAGTTTTCTGTTCTGGAGCGGCTGGCTTGCAGGTTTTTGGTGCGGACTTCAAGGACTTCTTTGAAATTGGAGCCGACGTCGGCGAGTTTGCCTTGGAGGAGGACGACAACCTGAGGGTTTGTTAGCTTGAGGGGTTTCGAATCGAAAAGGGTGGAAGGGGACATTTTTGTTGTGTTCGACCTCCTGCTCGCCCGTACTTCGGGCGTTCTGGTGTTGCGATTTGGTTAGGGATTGGAGGGAGGATATTTGGGAGTTTAGTGATGAGAGGTCTTGTTTTATAACGTAGGTGAGTTCGTTTATTTCGACGGGGCGGTCGTCGAAAAGGGTTTTTCGTTTGGCCACTGAACGAGCACAGCATATTAGTACAAGTCTCTCGTTTGATGATGTGGCAGCAGCACAAGAAGAGGCGACCTCTTGCGTCACATACGTTCAGCTAATCTCCCCAGCTTCTCCATTGTCCCAGTAATCCCTCTTCCAATATCTGCAGCTCTTCTCGCGAATTCGGACCTAGTCCCCTTCTTTGGACCTTTTGCCTCGCCATTTGGGGACCCATTGGCTGCCCGTCTTTGTGTTTCCGTGAGCAGCGATTGTCTCTGGCTGCCGACCTTTGTGGAGTTCTGTCTCTTTTGCGCTTGCGCTAGGACTGCCCTGAACTCGGACGTTCGGTCCTGGATGGAGCTTGTGGTCATACTGAAGGGCTGGGCGCTCTGGCCTCTACTCAGTACGTTGCCAAAGTCTCCTATACTGTAGACGACTGCTGAAGTAGTCGGACTCCAGTCGTAGGAAGATATCGCTGTAGTCAAAGGTTGCGACCAATTTGGCGGATTGGGAGATGGCTTCGGGAAGACAAGGTTTCGAGGAATCTTTCAGGCTTAAGAGTCAGAGTAGCTAGGTGGTTCAAAGAGCATTTTGCAGTATTTGAGCTGTATCTGATGCCTTATTATAAACGTTGAATGTTGTCAATTAAAGAAGCGTCGGAGTTTCGGGAAATAATGCGAAGGGACTGTGGCGTTTTGAGCCACACCCTCTCAGCCTCTCTTTAACCAAATAGCTTGACGCCTCCCTAAATAGATTTCCTTTATCGCATGTAACTTAACACGATTTCAAGGAACGGCCTACTTTACGCCTGTTAACACCCATTTGAGGAGGGAGAGTATTATTGAAAGAAGCGCAACCCGGTCTTATTATTTCCACTGCATACTTTCCCTCCACATCACCCTCTGCGGCAATCTGTTCACATTGCATATGCGACCTCAATCGGGAGACCAACGTTGTAGTGCAAAGGCCATCCCTTCCAGGCCTTCCACCAATGGCATTCACCTCAGCTCTCATTTGATTGATCGCTGCTGTCAGTTTAGCGGCCATTTCCGCCCTGGCTGGAGCATTCTTACTGACTCCTCCTGAAGGCATCGAAACACCATGTCTCAGCCAACATCGGCTGGTGGGCAGCCTTCCTCTTTCAAGACCAATGTGAATCGCGCAAAGACACAAAGATGGGTAGAGGCCAAGTCATACTCGTATGATGGTGATGATTGGGGCGATGTCGACGACTATGACGAGTACGGAGCGTATCCCGAGCCTCCACCAGCCCCTACACCGAAGCCTACTGGTCTCAGACAACGAGGTCAGTCTGCAACCCAACTGCCCGAGGATCCTTATGGCAATCAAGCGGTCTACGAATCCCCAATAGACCAAGAAAGAGGAGGATATGGGAACATTGGGGCCCATCACTCGCAGCAGCCACAGAATCAAGGAGGACGAAGTGTTACAAACCCTCCGCCTCCATTACAAACCAACATGCAAAGGTCCAACTCTTTCGATCGTGGAGACGAGAGGAGGGCATTCTCTGCAGGTGGTCCACACCAGCCCAATGAGCCTGCTCCACCCTACACTTCGCACTCAATGCCACAAGGTCAACCAACCCCAGTGCATGTCTCTCAACCTGGGCAGTCCTTCCAGACTGTGCAGCCAGAACCTCCTCGGAGACCTGTACAGATGCCTCACCGTCCAAGCATGGAAAGCCAATTCAGGGCTCCTGGGCAAAGTCAGCCAGCAAGTGGGACGTATGGAGGCGTGCCTAATCCTGAACAACTGCACGCCATGAATGCTCGTAACAGGGCAGGATCTTCGACTAGCAACAACTCCTCTCTAGACTTCCACAATCGGAGGGACTTCTCGCCTTCAGCAATGCCACAGCCGCTCCAGAAACGCGGCTCCCCATCACCCAACAGCGATTCTCGAGGATCTTCGGTCCGTCCACCGCGGAAAAGCAGCCTCGGTGAAGATAGCCAGCCGTCATTATCCTTTGTGCCTCAACCACCACCTCTATCTGGTGAAGACAATCTGTTTCAAAGAGAGCGCTCAGACAGCGGAGTCGACAAGCCATTGCCTTTCGTACGCCCTGCAGATATTTACAGGAGAATGCATGAAGAGAAGGAAAAGGAACGACAGTCACAAGAATCAGCCAGGCCAAGTCTTGAACACATTCTAGGGAAGCCTATGGATCGCCCCAGCCTTGAGAGTAAGCGAGAGAATGATTCGAGTCGAAGCGTAAAGCCAACGCTAGATCCAGTCACAGAGCGCAAAAGTGAATATAGTATGGAAGGTCTCTATATGAACGAGCAGACAGACAACAACGAAAAGCGGCGAACAACCTCCAAAACCTTTGAAATCAAGAAACCAACTTCGCCCCCTCCTTCGCAGGCTAAACCAGCTCCAAGGACCTCTTTAGGCCCAATGCTCCCTGATGTTGCCCGTGTTTCAGGTTTCGGAGACTCTTTTGGTGATTCATTCATGGGCTCAAGTAGTGGCTTTGTTGGAAGTACCCTTTCATCGGTTTCATCGTCCGCAAGCCCTCCTAAACAAGAACAAGAGCCATCGCGGGATGCCACCAAAATCGGCGGTTTGCAAAAGCAACCTTCTAAAGGGTTTACGTCTGCTGTGCACCAATCCTTTGATATGGCAGGAGAGCGAGTACCGCCAACGCCAAGCTCGACAGCAGATTCTTCCCTTGATCGCAGTGCCAGTGGCGGCACCAGTGCAGTAAGCCCTATCATTAGCAGGGGGCCGAGTGCGATCGATCATAGCCGCAATGGCAAACTTCACAGCATTGATGATGTGACAAGTCCTATGGAACATGACGACGGCGAAAGCAGTAATTTGACGCCAATGTCTTCCCACTCTCTTGGAACACCTACACAGACGAAATCTTCTGTTACCCAACCTGCAGCAGACGATCAAGAGGAGATGCCACCACCATCATTCAAGCCTGGTCATCGAAGAGATATGAGTACACCTAGTCCAGACAACAGCCCTGCAAGAACACCGGCATTGGAAATGAATAGGCGTTCGAGACCGCCGCAGGAAGTGGAGCTTGCCGAGACGACCCCAACACCGACAGACTCAGACTTGAGCGCAACTAACAGCTTCAGCGGTCCAAGCCGTGTATCGGTGCCGGACGATGCTACACAAGAAGCTGCTCCAACGGGCATTCCGAAAAAACTTGGCCAGCCCAGTACACCTAGTTCCCCTTCGCAAAGCTTTCTTCCTGGTCGCACCTACTCGTCAGGAAGTGGCAGGGTCCGCAATCTTGCGGATAAATTCGAAGATACTAGTCGGCCACCGTCATCACATTCAAACACCACTCCCCGAGCAAGCATGCTACCCCAAGGAACACAAGCAAGAGATGATCTACCTCCCCCTCGACCTATGAATGATCGCATGGAGAGTTTCCGACCCCACTTGCCTGGCGGATGGGAATCCTCGGCTTCAATTGCACCAAGGTCCGCTCCTGATGTTGCACCGCTTGGAGAAAATAGGCAAACACCTCTACAGCAGCGATCTGATCCAATTAAACCATCGCACCAACTGTCCTCGACTCAAGAGAAGCCTTCATCTATTTCGCAGATCAAAGACGCTTCCGACAACGCTTTCACAGCAGTGGCGGAAGCTGGTACTGCCCTGGCCGGTGCGCTCGCCGCGGCCGTTGGTATGGAACATGAAGACCCCTCAGCACATGATGAGAGCCGTGATCAAGATCTAAAACACACTGGTGTGTTAAATCGGGATCGTACTTCTTCCGTCAACACTGTTGTGCATCCAGAAGCATCAAGACCTCAGATGCCTCACATGACTGATGATGAAGATCTGACGGCTGCTCCTACCCCACTTCCTAAAGACACTCCCCGCCTCACGGACAAAGCAGCCTCTGGCCCAGACTATCTCTCGGGTTCGGCAAATCAGGGAGTACATCATCAACCAGACAGTATGGAAAGCGATGCGCCAGCTTCTACGAACCAGCGAAGCCCACTACCACCCCTTACGACCGACATAAAGGGCCCGGGTGAACAGTACGACTCGGACAGATTACGCCGGGAGATAGCCAGAGAGCTCGGCACCAGCGAGCCGACCACTGCTGCATCAGATTCACCACATCAAGGCCAACCCTCCTCGGTATATTCTCCAAACGAACCTGGTATTAGGGAGGGCCGGGAAAGTGGTGTCTTGCCAAGCGCATACGAAAGTTATTGGAACGACGACAATAGCGATGATGCGTCCAGTACATTCAGTGTCGAGCCAGGTCCAGTTGTTGACGCTACGACTGCTCAACGTCAGCAAGGCGCTGCTCTCATTGGAAAGTCTCCTGATCCGGGTCAAGCGAATGTCGGCACATTCCCCGAGTTAGTGAATAAGACTGATTCTATGACGGATCGACCTCATGTTCTGCCCCATCGGTTCTCATGGGAGCAGCCACTCCAAGAACTCGCTCCTCCTGCGCCTGTAGCAGGGAAGCCGGTAGAGCATAATGACAGTTTAGGAGCCGCACCTATATCTGGCTTTCTCAAATCTGCCGTGTATCCAGAGGGGCACGAGGCCCAACCTCAGCCTGACACTCGTGAACCGCCTCTTCCCGAGGCTTTCCAGCAAGTTCTGCCCATGGAAGGCGCTGTGTCAGCCATGAGCGACGCTCCCAGAGAAGTGGGAAGCAAGGGCGACAATGCTGATTCTATGGAGGCTCCCGAACCTGCTCACCCAGACACGTCGGGAGAAAAGGAATTGCCGACCTATCCGGATGGCCTGGAAGTAATGCAGCCTTCATCAGAGAAACAAACAGCGGGATCATCGCCGACTGAAGTCAGACATCCGACTGGCCTGAGAGATCATAGTCCCGCATCTCAGCAAGAAGTGCGCGAAGAACCCATTCCCTCCATAGTCACTGGACTGCCCTCTTCATCACGAACTGAAGACCTTCCGTTACCACCGCCCAATGCTCAGCCAAAGATCCCAGCGTTTAGAGAAATCCTTGCACTCAAGACACCTCAAGCTCGCATTCAGGCATACAACGAGACTCGAGATCAATTTGCTAATCTGAACACTGGTCTGGCCCACTGGTTAGCAATGGCAGCAAACAATATGCCTGAACATGCGGACATTTTGTCGAATCAAGGGAGGACTGGAACCGGATTACAAAGTCACAGGAATTCGCCTTCTAGATCCAAACTCCTCAACTCAAGTCCTCACTCCGCAGGACCAAGCAACGCTACGCCGAGCGCTACTGCAGGATATGGGCCTTCACAGGGATTCTCGCCGTCAGGAGGTTCTGGCGGTAAAATATCAAGTCAACAAGTTCAAGCCAAGAGTAAAGAGCTTCTGCATACTGCTGGCGTTTTTAGTGGAAAGGCGAACGTGGCAGCCAAGGGCTTATTTTCGAAAGGAAAGAGCAAGCTCAAAAGCAGTGGTGCAGAAAAGGTATAAATGATTCCAATTCTCTCGCGTATCTTCTTCTTCATTTCATGACTCGGATGTTAGGGGTGATTACTAGCGATTTTAGCGAATGTATTTTATCAGCATACGAGAATGATACCTTGATTTTCACACACTCCCTAGGACTGACCTTTGTACTTTGAAATGCAGTGATTGATGCTTGTGTTGTGTCAGGCCTCCTACTTCGCCACGCCTCCCTCTAGCCCCGGCCAACTCACCCGAGGAATGCAGTCAGATCGTAAATTATTCGACTCCCCGTCTTCCGCAAGAGACGCCCAGCAGCCCGCGATAGATCGCACGACTTTATCATCTCCAGAAACCCATACTTTCGCGCAAGCAAATGCGCCGGAATCGGAACAACATACACCATCTGTAGAGAGCTTTACTCAGAGTCAATTAGGCGACGACGAACAGAGCGACGAGTCAATTCCCGAGATTACTAGCCGCCCTCCAAGATCATTCAGAGGCCATACCAATGGAAGTGCTAGTTCTGAACCTCATGATGGAACACCAAAGTCAAAGCAGAGCTCTCGATCTCATACGAGCAGCAATAAGACACCAACACAAGCCACGTTCGACCACGCGCATCCCAATACATCCAATGTGCCATTGGCACCCGAGAGGACAGAATCTCCCCAGGATCTTCGCCGCGGAGCTGTGTCAGAACATGTCCCTGAAACAAGTTCGGCATCTCAATATGTGGCAGCAGCTGACCGGCAACAATTGCCACATAATTCATTCAAGTCTCCAGAAAACAACCAAATGCCTTCCCGCGCAGACGGTAGCCGTCGTTCTTCGTCTGATTATTATCAGGCCAATCCGGTCGCTAGACACCGACTTTCGAAATGGTCGGCATTAGACACATCGGGAAGGGAAAAGATCAACATGCGGCGTGATTTGGATGAACAGAAAGCTTTGCATTCTCCCAATGATTCTCCTGGTCAGGGTCCGCCTGAAATGACCGATGGCGATACTCATCTCGCGTCAGAGATGACTGAATCGTTGTCGCACGATCCCCTTGCGATGATGCAAAATAGTAATGGTAAGGTGCAGAGACTCTTTTCGAACGACGAGAAGCAACGCACACTCGGACCATCGCAAGACCTCACATCGCAGCGTGTCAGTATCGGCAGTATTTCAAGCCGTATCGATCCGGACCAATTACCTTCACCCGTCTCACCGCAGCAGCCTATGCACAAAGCGCCAGAGGAACGAGGCCGGAGTGTCGTTCCAATTCATCATGGCGTTGGCCATGACTTTGGACCGGAAAGTGATGCTGAGCGGGCAAGACGTCGGTCGCCTTCATTCTCACGGCCATTCCACAACAGCCCGGGACCTTTGGAAGGTAATGGACCTGATATGCAAGCTCGTCCAGCTTCCAGACAGGGTGCTCCGACTCCTGAGAATATTGCCATGCCGGCTCATTTCTATCCTGGCCAAGCCCCGGAATATGCGCTGGAAGAAAGTAGACAAGCCGATATTCCATCTCCGCAGCCCAATTCGCGTTCCAGGCGAAGCTCCATCAGCTCTGCTTTCTTCAAGGTTCTTTCGAACAATGCCAAGTCCGATCCACCACAAGTGCCAAACGTCGCAGACTCGTCTTCAACGAGTGCCGGGAGGAAGAGCAAGAGGTCCAGCATATTCAGTTCTCGTAGAAGCAATGCCGACAGTCCAATTGATAACGTCCAAAACAAGGAGAATATCACTCCACAATTTCGGTCGTCAACCTTCCCGATTGCACCCTCCTACAAAGCGCCACCCAACGTAAGGCAGGAGGAAGACGATGAGTTTCCGCAAAGACCAACACAAAGCACGTCGAGTAGGTTCAGCAGACAGTTACAGAGAGCATCGACGTCGGTCCAGCCACAACAAAAGCAAGGCAGTGGGAAGAAGAACCGATTTTCAGCCCTGGGGGTCAGTATCTGTGCAATGCCTGTTGTAAGTAATTTCTGACGTATTGCAGAGTCTCTTCGGCCGCTCGAGTCCAAAGCGGCAGAACTCCAAAGAACCCCAGCGAATGTGGCCGGACGAGCCTGCAAGTGGATGGCAGCAACGATCTCCGCCAACTCAGCCACAGCCGTACGAGTCGTACAGCATGCCCTCCGCTCCTCCACAAGAATCACCTGAATATCACTCGACCGTCCCAAATACCGCCCGACCACCCTACGAAAGCTACTACGCTCCAGGTCGTGACCAGTCAGGGCCCCCTCAGCCCTCCACCCATCCCTCAGGAGCCCAAACCCGAGTTCACCAGAGAATGACGCTGTCCGGGCTCCTACCCGGCCAACGAGCCGACGGCTCCGCATACAGTCAAGACTCTTCATTGCGGGCCCAAAAATCTCCACCGCTGCCCTCATCAAGCAATCGATCCTCCCGCCTTCCGTCCAACATCTTGCGAGGGGCCTCATCCACATCCACAGCCTCACCAGGACCACCAACCCGACCCACAGCTCCTCACCGCCAAAGCAGCAACGACCCGGCCCGACCTCCCCAGACCGAATGCCAACCATCTACCGGCAACGCGTGGCAGCGTTTCTCCGCCCGCGCCCGCTCCCGCAGCCGCAGCCGGTCGCAAGCCCCCCCGGAACCAACCCTCTCGCCAACAACCTACACCCCCCCCCACCCCAACATCGCCGCCGTACAACAGCCTTCCCGCGCCCCCAGCACAGCCTCCCCTCCCCCACCCCCTCCCCCCCCAAAAGACGACTGGCACCGCGCCCAGCCGCGCACCTCCTCCATCCGAACCAGCATCCAACCCGTCCCCCCCCCAAA
>JAABUQ010000872.1_pt1 | contig 69064 bp, 71 predicted proteins | sample 5560001 | NCBI WGS metagenome assembly JAABUQ01 (sample SAMN10711888, study PRJNA513371) | rock metagenome | isolation source: Antarctica rocks | place: Antarctica: Victoria Land, Finger Mt nord | collected 2015-12-18
ATGCTGACCGTTGCTCTCGCCAAGAGCCTCGATCGATGTCCATGCTGCCATGTGCTACGACACGCGACCAGCCCTCCCACACGTTTGTGACGCAGTAAGACTACAATCGGCAGTGCATCCACTCAGGGCTTCGAACTCAGGTTACCGGCGGTTTACGATTGCGTTGAAAGCTGAATCCCTGGGTGGCCTGATTCGGAGCGCCACCATGGATTTGCGACGGCCTGACCTTGGACCCGCATCGCGGCTTCGGGCACTGCTCGAGCATTTCGCGCTCATCAAGGACCCGCGCCAGCCGCGTCGGGTCGCTTATCCATTGCCGGAACTGCTGCTGCTGGCCGTATGCGGCACCATCGTGGACTGCGACGACTACGACGCCATCGCGTCCTGGGGGGGAAGCCCACCTCGAATTCCTGCAAGTTTTTCTGCCCTTCTACCACGGCGTGCCCGCGGACGGTGGCTCACCATCATGATGAACCGCATCAACCCGGCCCTGTTCTCGGCCTGCTTTACGGCTTGGGTGCGGGCCTGCTGGCCGGACCGGCCGGAGTTGATCGCCATCGACGGAAAGACCTCGCGCGGCAGCCACGACATGGCAGCCGGCAAACTGCCGCTCCACCTCGTCTCGGCCTTCGCCACCACGAGCCGCCTCGTGCTGGCTCAGGAAGCCGTCCCGGACAAGGCCGGCGAACTCTCGACTATCCCGGTGCTGCTCGACCGGCTCGCGGCCGACGGCGGCCTCGCGGGCGCCCTCGTCACGATCGACGCCATCGCGTGCAACGCCACCGTGGCCAAGGCCGTTAACGACGCCGGCGCCCACTACCTCCTGCCGTGAAAGCCAACCAGCCAACTCTGCGTGACGAGATCGAGGCCCTGTTCGCCGACCCCGAGGTCAATGCGACCGCGCCGATGACACCGACAAGGGACACGGGCGCATCGAGCAGCGCGCCGTCACGGTGGCGCACGAGGTCGATTGGTTGAACGGCGACCGCCGCTTCCCCGGCGAACTCCGTCTGCCCGGTGTTGCCGCCGTGATCCCCACCGCGTCCCGCCAGCATCAAACTCCGCCGCAAAATGGCCGCATGGGACACCGCCATTCTCACCAAAACCCTCGCCGTCCCCGCTCGTTAACCTGGATTCGGAGCCCTGTCGATGATGGCCCGCGTGTCGATCACGGATCACGACGGCGGCGAGCACAGCAGGGCACCCGCAATGCAAGGCAGCACCTTCGGCTTGCCGTCGGGCGTGTAGAAGGCACCGGGCGGGCAGTCCAACAGTTGGGACGGCGTTGCGGCACAGCCCCCGAGAGCGACGCCAGGGCGGCTATGAGAGCGGTGCGGGCGTAGGCCATGGCCCGAGTGTGCCGCGTGGCGGGATGGCCATCCAGGGCGCGACCTCGCCGAACGAAAAGGGGCCGCCCCGAAGGACGGCCCGAAAGTCTGGGAGGAAGGCTTCACCTTCGGCCGATATGGTTGAGAAAAAGTTAACGATCCCCACCAGCCACACCAGTCACACCAGTCACACCATCTCGTGCGGCGTGGACATCTGAGGTCCCCGCCGTAGGGTCACGGCCGTGACCATGCCTGAGGGTGCGGACGTCGGTTCCGTCCATCAGTGTGCCGGTTCCCACGTTTCCGATCGTGTGGGTACGCTTCCCGAGATCGGCACGTCCCACCCGGTGCCACGGAGCGGCGGCATGGCCAAATTACCCGAGGGCGGCACCGGTGTGGACTTTCCGACACGCAGCAAACCCGTGGGGCTCGCCGGGTCGATTGGGGTCGGCGGTTCCGGCACAGCCTTGCGGCTCGAGATACTTGGCGAGCGCGGGCTTCCGACTGGCGCCATGGTGCCCCGTAGCAGCGGCATGGAGGCCACTACGTGGTGCCTTGGACGGATATGGGCGAAGTGCGGTCGAGGCACGGGCAACGGCACGCCGGGTCCCGGCGCCACGTCATGCAGCTTGGCCGTGTCCGGCACGAGCGCACAGGCTGACAAGCCGAGGAAGAGCAGGCCGCATGTAGGCAAGACGGAAGCGCCTCGGGCTCGCATGCTTCGACTTTCAACAGCGCTTGACTCACGGCTGACCGAGTTCCGAATCAGAGCATGTTACCATCGGCTGCAGTGTCGGCAGGCAACGGAGGCCGCTCGCATGTCTCATCCCGAGCCGGAGTTCCTGTTGCGTCGACACGAGTTCGTGCCGGTGAGATTCTACAAGATCGTCATGACCGTGTCGTTGCTCGTGAACCTGCTGCTCGCCCCGTCCCCTGGAAATACAGCACCATCGAGACCGCGATAGCGAAGGCCCAAACGGCGGCCGGCCTCGCAATGTGAGACACGCGAGCTTTCAACCCGGGCCGCCTGCCGGCCTCGGCGACGAGCGGGTGTTTCCTGCGGACCCCGTTTCCTGTAGACGACGCTGAAACCGCCGGCAGCGCGGCAGGCTTAAACAGGGCGGGGGACCAAGGACGTCACGCCGAGCCAAGTTTGGTATGCCTCACCCAATCGCCGCCTTCCTCACCGACTTCGCCGATCAAGCCGTGATCCTGCCGTTGATCGCCTGTGTGGCCGTCGTGCTCTGGACTTCAGGATGGCGGCGCGGCGCTCTCGTGTGGTGTCTTGGGACCGCGGCCACTCTCGGGCTTATGCTGCTTCTGAAGCTCACCTTCCGGGCCTGCGGACCGGAACTGTTGGGCGGCACCATCGAGAGCCCGAGTGGCCACACGGCAGCGGCAGGCGCCGTTTATGGCAGCATTCTGGCCTTCATCAGCTCGCGGCTTGATGGCCGGAAGGCGTCACGACTGCTCATCGTCCTCGCCGTGGTGGTGCTCATTGGGGCGTCGCGCGTGATCCTAGGGGCACATACCATTCAGGATGCCCTCCTTGGCGGAGCCATCGGATTCACCGCCGCTCAGGCCATGCTCTATCTCGCGGGTGAGCCAATGCACCGTCGGCCCGTCACGCTCTGGTCTCTGCCGCTGCTGATCCTGCCCCTACTCTTGCATGGCGTTCACTTACAGGCCGAAAGCGAGATACGTGGTCTCGCCGTAAACGTTTGGCCGTCGTCACTTTGCCGGTAGTCGAGGGTCGTTTCCTGCCATGATCGGATCTGAGAAGGTCACCATCGACCCAGGCGGATGTGCCATGATGTTGCAGAACCAGCGGCCGGTCCCTGCTAGCCGGATGGCTTCCGGCCGGCTCGGCCGCGGCTCGGGCTGGGCAGCGATGCAGATATCGAGAGATGCAAGATGCTGAAGCGGACCGCGTCGAGCGACTGCCTTCGTCGATCCCGCCTCCTGAAAAGCCGGCGTACCTTCAATCTCCACCTCGCGACCTTGGCGCGCCAAAGGACTACGAGCACCTTGCGCAGTCGCAAAGGCGGCCGTCGGCGAGATCGCGGAAGGGAGGTCGGCACAAAGATTACCCCGGTCCATCGCTGAGCGTGGCAAGATACCCCTTCGCCCTCAGGTACTCCGCTAGCGCCCGGCGGACGGCTTCGGGGCGGCTCGGGCGCGGCTCGAGGCCATTCAAGGGACAGGTCCTATTCGCATCGCCTCACACTCCGGAATGAGGTGGTCGAGGTCGGCCATGTGTTTCCGTAGGCTGGCGAGGAAGTTCGCCGTCGAAACTTCTGGTTCCTCGCCAAGCACGTGGATCTGATTGCCAGCTTCAAGGAACGCGATCTGGTCGGCAAGCGAGTCGCGATGCTCGTGGAGATCGTCGACGAACCTCTGCAAATCCATGGTCAGCTAGCTCCCTCGTCGGCGGCCGGTTCTGCCATCCTGGCTCACGTGTCGCCGCGCTCGCGGCACCGATCGTTCGTAAACGGAAGGGCGCATCAGGCACGCCCTTCCGTGCGTAACAGGACCCCTTCGGGGCCGAACTCGATGCCGGCCCGGCGAAACGCCTCCTTCACGATAATCTCATCGGCCAGGCTGATGTTGATAGCCCCCGCGCTCGCCATGATGAGATCCACTTCCACCAAAGGTAACGCGGTGCGCCGCTGCATGTCATAGCGGGTCCACCTCAGAAGCTCGCACGCCTCGCGGATCTCCCGGCCTGTCAGCACGTCAGTTCGCCCCTTCGGGATCGTCTGCGGCCGGCAGGTAGCCCTTGCACCGCCGAAACTCAGCCATCCGCAGTGCGTCGAGAGCCTGCCGAATAGACTCGGGCCGCGAGAGCGGGGGATCGTGACGCCGGCACAGGGCGTCAATGAAGGTGAGGAGGTCGGGCTGAAGACGGACGAGAATGCCCATGCCGACCCCCGTTGGGGCTGGCCCTCGTTTTTTCCTTGATATCGGGGATTGACTGGACATAAAACTGCGATATCACAGAAATGACGGGCCGCCAAGGTGGTGAGACACCAAGGCAGCCCTAACCACCTCGGACCCTTGGAGTCACAGCGATGGCTATCGACGCCCATAGCACAACCGCGCCCATCGAGCACCGGGCTTTATTACGAGCTCACGGCGCGCCCTGCCGCGTTCTGGACAAATCGGCAATAATTGCTGATTTGTCTTCTACCGTGCCCGAGTTGCTGCCCAGCCCCCGAGGGTCCCACGCCGTCCCCGTCCCCGCGCCAGCCCTCACGGCAAGGACTGTGGCGATGCTGGACGAGATGAACGAAGGCCAGCGCTCAAATCTGAGGACTTCCGCCGGTAGTGGGTCAGTCTGAAATCCGTACGCGCCATTTGTTTATGGCGACGACCGACCACACGCCCTCCACGAGTCCGAACGGCCAAGCGCCTTGCAGGAAGCCGTAGGTCGATCCCAATGCACACGCGCCCGCAAACGCAAGCGTGAACCACCGGCTTTGCTCTTCCAGAGCGTATGTGGCGAGCATTGCTGAGACCGCGAAAAGGCCGAAGACGGTCAACCCATCCATCATGCAGCAGCCGCCTTCTTGTACGACCCGCGGTTGCCAGCCTTCGGCTCGACGGCTTCCCAAAGCGCCACGATGTCCGATGTCTCCCAAAGCCGATCCGAGACGGCAGCCGCCATCGCAGGGGTGACGCCGAGCTTCGTGTGGATCTTGACGAAGTTGTAGTGCGCGAAGTGAAGCCCACGGCCGCCTGTAGGTTTTCCACCTTCTTAAGGCGAGGTCCACGTCTTTAATCTCGACGGCCATCCAAAGGCCACGAGATATGCGTGGTCATCGCCAGTGGACGGAAGCGATCGGAGGCGGTTCTATGCCGTGCCACACCTGGGGCCGATAAGGTCGGCTCGGGACGCGGTGAGGGCGGCGATCGTGGCGGAGCATCGATCAAACGCATGAACGGGCTATTCACAATTGGGGGTGGTCTTTCGGTCCTTGCTGGGTCTGCGTGCTACGCTGCCATTGACGCCGCACGTTGGCGTAATTGGATGCGACTAGGTCTGTCCATTGGGCTTGGACTGTCGTTAGCCCTAGGGTCTGAACCGGACCAAGGCATTGCCGTATCGTCATTTTTCTGATTCAGGACCACCGTTTGCGGCATGGAGGCGGCAATGGCGGACCTGTTTTGGCTCTCGGATGAGCAGTGGGCGGTGATCGCGCCGTTCATGCCGCGCAATCAGCCTGGGCCCGAGCGCGAGGACGACCGGCGGATCATCTCCGGCATCCTGCACGTGCTCACGTCCGGCTGCCGCTGGCGCGACTGCCCGGCCGCCTACGGCCCGCGCACGACAGTCTACAACCGCTTCAATCGTTGGTCCCGGCGCGGCTTCTGGCGCGCGATGCTGGTGAGTCTGGCCAGGGCCGGATGGGCGGGTGACGCGGCTGCCATCGACAGCACATACGTCAAGGCTCATCGCTCCGCACACGGCGGCAAAGGGGGGCCAAGGCACAAGCCATCGGCCCCTCGCGTGGTGGCCAGACCACGAAGATCCACGCCCTCACCGATGTCCTCGGTCGCCCCGGCGTCCTCCTGCTGACGCCCGGCAATGCCAGTGACGTGCGCACGGCCCCGGAGGTATTGGCCGAGGCTCCCGGCCGTATACGCCGCCTTAGCGCAGACAAGGGCTACGATGCCGACTGGCTACGCACCGAATTGTGGGAGAAGGGCATCACACCCGTCATCCCCGGCAAGCGCGGCCGCAAGCGGAAGATCCGCCACGACAGGCGCCGCTACCGCGAGCGCTGGCGCGTCGAGGCCACCTTCTGCCGCCTGAAAGATTTCCGTCGGATTGCCACCCGCTACGACAAGCTGGCTCGCAACTACGCCTCGGCCGTCGCGCTGGCGGCCGTCATCGCATTCTGGTGTTAAGTGACGGCGTGATGGAGCGGACTATGGCTGTGAAGCGGATCGTGACCAACATTGCAGCAATGCAGGTCGACGCGGCGCGAGCATTCTACACGGACGTGCTTGGCCTGGATCTCGTCATGGATCACGGCTGGATCCTGACGTTCGCGGCCACCGGTGCGTCTGCGACACCGCAGATCAGCGTGGCCACCGAAGGCGGGTCAGGCACGCCGGTTCCTGACATCTCAGTCGAAGTCGACAATCTGGAGGAAGTCCTCCGGCGCGTGAGCGGCGCAGGCTTGCCGGTCGAGTATGGGCCGGCGCAGGAACCGTGGGGCGTGAAGCGTTTCTACGTCCGTGACCCATTCGGCAGACTGGTCAACGTCCTCACCCATCTTGGTTGAGTCCGGACCCTAACGGCCTGCGTGGCCTTGTGGATGGGCGCGCGATATCCAACCGCAAACTTCTGGCGAAATCAGGGTTTCGGCCCAGGGTGGGAGTGCAGCAATTTTGGGCGAGGGGCAGCTGAGATTTGCGCTCGCGACTTACCCCAGAATTTCCATAAGTCGAATTAGTAGGACACTACCGTTTGTCGTGACCTATGGCGAGGTGGACGAGAACATGCTCAGGGCTTCGAACTCAGGTTACCGGCGGTTTACGATTGCGTTGAAAGCTGAATCCCTGGGTGGCCTGATTCGGAGCGCCACCATGGATTTGCGACGGCCAACAACGAGCGGTTTTCTGGCGCCGTACGTAAGTGGCTGAACGAAGCTTCTGTTCATCCATTCGACGGATACGGCTCTTCTCGCCGCAGTGCCGGTCGGGCTGATGGGGGGTTTCGGCGAAGCGCGTGTGACCACGGGTCGGATCGGCGGCAGGTCGGTAAGGTACCCGGGCGAGATCGGGATCGCCCCGCCGGACGCGCCGACACAGCTTCGATACGCAAGCCAGCAGCAAGGCGGCGTGGCACAGCCCTTCCCGTCGATGACGGTGACCCTGTCCTGAGGCAACGTCGGCTTCTGTATCCGAGCCCCAGGCTCGCGAAGCGCAGACGGTTGAACAGGCCGGCCGCAAGCGACCCAATGGGTCGCTCACTCACGGTGTGGGAGGGATCGACGGTGCAGCCTTCAAATCGTCCGCCGTCATGCGCGCCCCCAGGACTTTCTGCTGCGGATCGGCGGTCACAAGCCGCCAAGGAATGTAAGCTTGCCTGCCTCCGAAGCCGAAGTAACCACCGAAATGGGCCATGATACCTGTGATGTGTCCATCTGGGACGCCGATTATGATCCGGTCCACTTTCCCGGCCGTGCTGCTGCCGCTCACCTTGACTTGCCAGCTGCGAACGTCGGCGGCCGCGACACTGATCTGCGGTTTAGCAGACGCCGCTGGCAGCGGCGGGGGAAGTGGCGAAGGCGCTAGCATCGTGACCTGATCTGGCGCGGCCGATGCCGATGGGCTGACGGGGGTTGCGCCCTGATCTGGTTGGGGAGTCGCGGGCGTAGGCGTAGCTGCGAGCACTGACGAGTCGAGCGCCCTGGACAGCGGCTGCAACTCTAACGAGGGACTGTTGCCGGATCCGCTCGGTGCTGGGAGTTGCGGAGCGGACGGAGCGGGCTCCACGGCCGAAATCGGCGCGGGCGGCACGGCGGTTGCAATGCTCGGCCTCGATGTTTCAGGAGGTGCAGCATTGCGCGTGGGCGCCCCCTCAATTGGCGCGGCCTGCACGTCGGCCGCCTGGGTCCTACCCGGCTTTCCGAACGAGGCGGGTAGCAGGACGGCGTCGACCGCGTTGATGAAGCCTAGTCCCGCGGGGTTGTCGCCATTCACAACGAAGGCGAGCCCCCCGGTCGCTGGTCCTTGGTGGTCGCGCAGCGAGAGACGGCCCTGATACCAGGTGACATTGTAGGACGTTCCGTCTTCGGCAGTGATATTCGGATCGATATCGTTGGTTGCGAGTGCCACGCCGGGGATGACGAAGTGGTTCACGAAGCTTCGCGCATCCTCGGGCGACAGAGCCGAGATCGCATCTCGTTGCGGGGCAGTCAGAAGCGCGAAGGCGCGGTCGGTCGGCATGAAAACTGTGATCGGCCCCGCATCCAGGCTGTCCGCCGCCCTCGCTTTGTCGACCAGGCTCAGGAAGGTCTTGAACAGGCCCGCGCGGGTCGCGACTTCGACGAAGCTGGTATTGGCCCTCGCGGCGTATGCCGGACAGGCAATGGCGACACCGAGCAGCAGCGCCCCAGCATGGGCAGCGTTACGGGTTCGGAGATGGTGAGTAGCGGTCCGCATAAGGTCTCCTAACCGAGGTTCGATACGAATACCGAACCGGTTGCCCAGTCGTTGTGGCGCTGCCGTGAAGAACCTGACCCATAATTCCTCCCGCTCTGCGTGGCTGAACGTACCACCACACAGCGGGACAAAACATCTAGCCAACCGTCCGGGCCGGAAGCGGAGTGAGTCGTCACAATCGCCAGGCCGATCCGGAGGTGAACCGCACGTCGGCGCCCTTATCGGCGAAGCGGCTGACGATGGCGGCACCGATCCGCGGCTGCCACCTGTGAAAAAAAGCGCCCAGGTGTGACCCCCGGTTTGATCAGATCTATCGTACTCGCAAGATTGAACAATCTTAGTTCCCGGTGGGGTCACGATCAGCGCCGATCGTGACCCCACCGGGAGTTTTGATCTGTATCAGGGCCTTGACCTACGAATGGACAGGGGTCAACCTTCGAAGCTCATTGGCAAAGTCTGGGCGAAGCGGACGTTGAGGTGCCGCTCGCTTTGCCGTGAGAAGGACCTCTCGCGGTTAAGAGGGTGCCGCTGGCTTAGGATGCCGATCTGCCGAACCAGCTACGGCTGTAGGCGCTGGCCGGTCACCGCCGCACGGGCAAGCGCGGCAGCAGGATTGTCAGGAGGCCGAAAGCCGGTAGGAACGGGCAGACCGGTAGACGCTCTCGATGCCGATGCCGTCGCTCAGGAAGCCCAGGTAGGCCGCCGCAATCCCGCCGATGGCGAAGTTCAGACCGTAAAAAAACCCTCCGATCAGCCCAATGCGCCTGGGCACGAGGTCCATGGCGTAGATCATGATCGACGGGAAGGCGCTCGCCATGACGAGGTTGATCACAACCGTGAGAACGACCGTCCAGGATAGGTCGGCGTAGGGCTGCTTTCGCGAGCGGACGAGCGGAGCGGAAATCGCCGCCTAGCTGCCTTCGACTCGACGCAGCGCTCGACGAGATCTCCAGCGTTAGCGGCACCAGCGCTCGATGGTCAGCGCGATGGCGGTCGTGCAGTCTACGAGATCCCGAATGGTGACCTTCTCGTTCGGCTGATGGGATTGTGCGGGGTCTCCCGGGCCGAAATTGACGGTCGGCGTATGCCCGAGGCCGGTCGGCAGGCCAATGTCGCTGTGCGCCCCGAAGCCCGACAGGACGGGCGACAGACGAGCATCCGTCACGGCTGCCTGGAAGGCGTGCACGAAGGGGTGATCGGCCGGCACTTCGGCGCAGTCCGCATCGAGGATCCACTCGACGCGGGCCGGATGCCGCCGGAGATAGGGGTCGGCCTTGCAGACCTGGAGGACATGCTCCTCCACCTCGGCCTTCACGTGGCCGCCGAGACCCGCGGCATCCTTCTCGTGCGGCAGGTACTGGACGTCGATGACGATCTCCCCGCGGCCGGCGGTGGAGGAGGGATGTTCGCCGGCCTTGATCTGCGTGACGATCACCTGGTTCGGCAGGTCCATCAGCGGATGCCGCTTGACGAAGTCGAACATCCAGCGGCGGTTCAGGATGTCGATGCCGTCGAGGATCTGGCGGACGAGCTGGATGGCATCGACGGGACCGCTGCCGTGCCAGGGCCCGGGCGTCAGCTCCGCATGACCCCCGATGCCGTCGATCACAATGCGGCCCCACAAGATACCGTGGCACAGCGGCGCGATGCGGTTGGCGGTCGGCTCCGTCATGATGCCGGCATCGGCCCGGAAGCCGCGATCGACCATGGCGAGCGACCCCATGCCGCCGATTTCCTCATCGACGACCGTGGTGAAGACCACGTCGCCGCGCAGGGGAACGCCGATGTCCTTGAGGGTCTCGATCGCCATCAGCATGCAGGCGACGCCACCCTTCATGTCAACCGTGCCCCGCCCCGTCACGGTGCCGTCCGCGACCACCGGCGAAAACGGATCGCTGCGCCAGTGCTCGACGGCCCCGGGGGGCACGACGTCAATATGTCCCGTCAGCATGAGGGAGCGGCCCCCGCCCGTGCCGCCGAGCGTGCCCCCGAGGTTCGGCCGCCCCGCGAAGGTCCGGCCCTTGTTGGCGCCGGGGCGGCCCTCGTAGGTCGCGTAGAGGGCGGGACCGTCGGGCTCCCACAGATCCGTCTCGAAGCCTAACGCCCGGAGCCGCCCTTGCAGATAAAGCTGGCAGTGGAGCTCCCCGGGCCCGGCTTGGTTTGGGTCGCTCATGACGATCGAGGGAAACCGCACGAGGTCGCAGAGCGTCGACACGATCCGGTCGGTGCGGGCCGCGACGGCCTCGGCGGTGGTGCGGCTGATATCTGTCATGCTGTCATGTCCGGCGCGGGGCGAAACGATCAGCCAGCAGGACGGCGATCAGCAATGCGCCGATGATGCCGACCTGCCAGATGCTGTTGATGTTGAGCTGAAGCAGGCCCGTCTGCAGGGTCACAAGGAGCAGCACCGCCGCCAGCACGCCCAGGACGCCGCCCCGCCCGCCGAAGATGCCGATCCCGCCCAGCATGGCTGCCGTGAGCGAGGTCAGTTCGAGGTTCTGGCCGATATCCGGCCGGGCGCTGCCAAGCCAGGCGAGCGACACCAGGGCAGCCAGCCCCGATAGGGCGCCGCTGGCCACATAGGCGAGGATGCGGATGCGGTCGACCGCGATGCCGACGAGACGCGCCGAGCGTTCGTCGAAGCCGAGCGCGTAGACCCATCGCCCCCAAGAGGTCGTGGCGAGAAGCACGGCTGCGATGGCGAAGCTCGGCACCGCCGTCGTCAGGAAAGGGAGGGGAACGCTGCCGAGCGTCCCGCGCCCCCAGGGGATCAGCCAAGAAGGGACTCCGCCCAGCGCCGCGCCTCCCGTCACGGCCACGGCACTTCCCGAATAGACATAGAAGGTCCCGAGCGTGACGATAAGGGGCAGGATCCGCAGCCGCGTCACCATCAGCCCGTTGAACCAGCCCAGCACCGCTCCCGCGCCGATCGCGGCCGGCGGCAGCAGGATGGCCGGCAGCCCCGCGCGATAGGCCAGCATAGCGAAGCAGGCAGACAGCGAAGCGATGCCGCCAACCGAGAGGTCGATTCCCGCGCCCCCGCAGAGGATGACGAGGCTCTGCCCGAGCCCGACAATGGCGAGCAGGGTCGAGAACTGCAGCACAGTGGTGACGGTAGCGGCCGACAGGGCTCCCGGCTTCAGAACCAGGAGCCCCAGAACGGTCGCGACCCAGAGCCCACACAGGATGGGAAGCGCGCGCGACGAGCCGCGCGGCAGAAGGATCGAGCGCATCATGCGCGAGTTCCGGCGACGAGGCCGAGCCGCGACAGCGGCAGCCGGCCCCGCCCCGCCTCAACGCCCAGCACCCCGAGCAGCAGGGCACCGGTGACGACGGGTTGCCAGAGCGAGGGTACGCCGGAGAGCAGCAGCCCGTTCTGGACCAAGCGGAGAAGCGCCACGCCGAGCAGCGTGCCGAGAAGACTGCAGCTGCCGCCTGTCACGCTGGTCCCGCCGAGCACGACGGCCGCCACGGCTTCGAGAGCTAATGTGCCCCCGACCGTCGTGGCGACATTGCGATAGGTCGCGACATAGAAGGCTGCCGCGACTCCGCACAGGAAGCCGCTGACCAGGAAGGCGGCGAAGCGAGTCCTCACGACCGCGACACCCGAAAGGCGCGCTCGCTCTTCGGCATGGCCAATGCTGAGGAGGTGAAGCCCGAACGGCATGCGGCGGAGGACGATCCAGGCGGCGGCGTAGGCGGCCGCAACGACGAGTAGTGCGGCCGGGATGCCGAGCGGTCTCTCTTCGAGGAGCACGGTCAGGTCCGCCGGCAGGCCCGACAGCCAGGAGCCGCCCAGGACAAGGAAGATGAGTGCGCGATAGACCCCGAAGAGGCCGAGCGTAGCCGCGATCGGCGGCACGCGACCCAGCACGACCACGCAGGCCGTGAGCCCGCCGAGCAGCGTTCCCGCAATCGGCCCAAGGAGACCGGCTACGGGGGGCGGCCAGCCGGCCTGTAGCGCCCGGCCCACCGCTACGGCGGCGAGCCCCATGGCGACGCCGACCGAGACGTCGATGCCGCCCATCGCGAGGAGCAGGGTCATGCCGAGCCCGACGAACAGCAGTTCCTGGCTGGCCCGGAGGACGGTCAAGAGATTTTCGGCCGTCGCGAAGCTCGGCGAGGCCGCCGAGAAGACGAGCGCGGCCGCGATGCACGCGGCGAGGAGCGTCGCCTCGCGCCCGCCGAACCGCACCCGCATGGCCGCCCGCCGCATCGGTCCGCCGTCAGAAGTTGTACTTGTCGACATTGTCGGCCGTAAACACGGCCGGGTCGCCAAGCAGGAGCACGCCCGTAGCCGCGTCATAGGTCACGGGATGGCTCATGCCGGGGACCGTCTGGGTGGGCGCGAAGGTCTTGCCGTCGATGAGCTGCTTGCCGGCCCAGACCGTCAGGTAGCCGAGCTCCGCCGGGTCCCACAGCACGCTGAAACCGAAGGCACCGTCCTTGAGGTAGGTGCGGGCCGTATTAGGGCTGCAATAGCCCGTGCCGATCACCTTGCCGATCTTGCCGGCGGTCTCGATGGCCTGCGCGACACCCGGGCAGGTCGTAGACGCCACGGCGACGATGGCCTTGAGGTCGGGATTGGCGGCCATCAGGTCGCTCGAGATCTGGGCCGCGCGCTCGGCCGTGCCACCCGCATATTGCGGCGCCAGGAGCACCAGCTTGGGATATTTGGCTTTGGCGCGCGACTGCATGAAGCCGATCCAGGCGTTCAGGTTAGACGCCGTCGCCTCACCCGAGACGATGCCCACCTTGCCGTCGGGGCCGACGCGCTTGACCAGCTCGTCGACGACGGTCTCGCCGAGACCCTGGTCGGTCGCTTGGGCGACATAGACGGCCCGACCCGATTGCGGGGCATCGCTGTCGGCCGTGAAGAGCTTCACGCCCTTCTTCTTCGCAGCCTCGACCACCGGGGCGATGCTGGAGGCGTCGAGCACGCTGACGCCCACGGCACCAACCCCCTGGTCAATCAGGTTCTGGACGATCTGAAGCTGGTCGACGGGGTTGGTGTCGACCGGGCCAGAATAGACGAACTTCACGCCGAGCGCCGCCGCGGCCTTGTTGCCGCCCGCCTCCATAGCGTTGAAATAGGGAATGCCGACGATCTGCGGCACGAAGGCCACCGTGGGGACGCTATCGGCGGCGGCGGCCGGCAGCATCGCCGCCAGCAGGGCCGTGCCGGCCAGGAATGCAGTCCATTTCGTGGTCATGATCTCGCTCCGGTGTTCGAGGATCAACGCGCATCCTCGTCTCAGGCCAAGGCTTCGAGCGCCCGCGCGTCGGGATGGGCGCCGGTGATGAGGGAGACGATCTCGTCGGTCTCGGTCGCCTCGCGCCGGCGTTCCGCGATCTTGCGGCCGCGGCGGAACACGACCATGCGGTCCGCGACCGCGAAGACGTCGACAAGGTTGTGGGAGATCAGCACGACCGCGCAGCCCCGCTCCGCCAACCTGCGGGCCAGCGACAGGACCTTGCGGGTCTCGGCCACTGCGAGGGCCGCGGTGGGTTCATCCATGATGACGAGTCGGGCGTCGAGGTTCAGCGCCCGGCAGATCGCCACCGCCTGCCGCTGGCCGCCCGAGAGGCTGCCGACGGCAGCGGCGGGATCCTGGATGTGGGCATCGAGCTCGCGCAGCAGGTCTGCCACCCGGGCCCGCATGGCGCCCCGGCGCAAGAAAGGCAGGCCGGCGATGCGCGTGACCAGTTCACGGCCTAGAAACACGTTTTCGGCGACGGACAGGTTCTCCGAAAGCGCGAGCTCCTGGAAGATCGTGGCGATGCCGGCTGCGGCGGCATCCTGCGGCGACCCGAAACTGACCTGTCGGTCTTCGATTCGGATCTCGCCTCCACTGGCGGCGTGGGCGCCTGCCAGGATCTTCACGAAGGTCGATTTGCCGGCGCCGTTGTCGCCCAGCAGCGCCAGCACCTCGCCGCGCCGAATGTCGAGGTCGACGTCGGAGAGCGCCGTGAGGGCGCCGAAACGCTTCGACACGCCACGGGCCGTCAGGAAGGGGAGGGGGGCCGCCTCGACCATGTCAGCGGGCCGTGAGCCAGCCGATAAGATTGGCCCAGAGCCGGGCGTAGCCGGGCCAGTCCACGAAGGTCTGAGGCAGCCAGTGCGGACCGATATCCGAGGTCCAGACCGCCGTGCGCCCGGCACCGTGACGCCCGGTCACGAGCAGCGGATGACCGCCCTGATCCTCGGGCAAGGTCGCCAGAACCTCGACGTCGGGCCCGTCCTTCACCTTCACTTCGTTGGCGCCGAGCAGAACCGGCCAGTCCATTCCGAGTCCCTGCAGAATCGGGTGGTCCGCCGAACCCGTCACCCGGGCGCGAAAGCCTTCCGGGATCTCCAGGCGATCATCATACGGCAGGCAGGTGACGGGGAGAGCATCTTCGACCGGCGTGCGGCGCCAGCGGGCCTTGCCGTCGATGCCCTGGAAGCTAAAGTAGCCGCCCATCATGGCGAGGCCGCCGCCCGCGGCCGTCCAGTCCCGCAGGAGCTTGAGCCGGTTCGGAAAGGTCTTGCCGTGCAGCCACACGTCGGGGTGGAGCAGAAGCGAATTTGCCCCAATATCCGACAGCAGGACGGCGTCGAAGGTAGACAAGCCCTCGAGCGTCGTCGGGAACCCGTTCACCGCTTCGTGGGCTGGCATACAGGTGAGGTCGAAGGGGCTGTCCTTCAGCGCGGCGACGAGCGGCTCCGCCCCGAGGTGGAACGTGACGCTGCCGAACTGGTCGAAACCCTTGTAGTGGGTCGCCGACGTCACCCAGCTCTCGCCGACCAGGAGAACCTTTTTTCTGCTCATTCCAAGTCCTCAATGAGAAGCGAGGCGCCTGCGGGGCGTCTTCAGCCGCGGCGTCGCTACCGAGGCGCGCGAGACGAGACTCACGGGCAGCCGGTCGATTCCGGACCCCGGAGAACCGTCGAGGATCCGCTCGACGGCAAGCCGTCCGATCTCCTCCACGGGCTGTCGAATGGCGGTGATGGGTGGATCCATGAGGTCCAGCGGGCCGACGTCGTCGAAGGTGACGACCGAAATGTCAACCCCGACCTCCTTCCTCCTGTCCCGCAGCACGCGCAGCATACCGGTCAGGATCTCGTCGCTGCCCGCGAAGATGGCCGTCACCTCGGGATGGCCATCCAGGATGTCGCGCGTCGCCGCCTCGCCATGCTGGCAGGAGTAACCGTCGAAATATTCAGCGGCGATGCTCCCGCCTGCTTCGCGCACTGTCGCGGCAAATCCCGCACCCCGCGCCCGCGCGCTCATCAGGCCGTGCGGCCCGCCCACATAGGCCAGGTCGGTATGGCCGAAGCCCAGCAGGTGCTCGGCTGCCAACCCGCCGCCCCGCTCGTTGTCGCAGAACACCTTGCAGACGTCGGTGCCTTCGATGTCCTCGTCGACCAGCACCACCGAAGCGGCCTCGTTCACGGCGCGGGCAAGGGCGCCGTCGTCGCGATGATTGGTGGCGAACAGCACGCCGTCGACGAGGTTGCGGCGAAGCTGGGCGAGATAGTCGATCTCGCGGTGCGGCTTGTTCAGCGACGTGCAAAGCATCACGCCTAGGCCGCGCGCATCGGCCGCCGCTTCAACGGCCGCAGCGAGACGGGAAAAGAACGGATTGGCGATCTCGGGCAGGAGCAGTCCGATCGTGTCGCTCTTGCCCCGGCTCAGGCTGCGCGCGTGCAGATGCGGGCGATAGCCCAGGGCGTTTACCGCAGCGTCGATCCGCCGGGCCGTTTCGGGCGGCAGCCGCAGCGAGCCGTTGAGGTACCGCGACACGGCAGCCGACGACAGTTTCGCCGCTTTTGCGACATCTCCGAGTTTTGGGGATCCGTTCACGCCACACCTGTCCTCCCCAGGATCCTGACCTTGTAAACCGCTTTAGTGAAGCGCTTTATCGTGGCACATCGCTTAAAATCCCAACACGGGCCAGCCGTCACGCGCGGGCCGCCGCGACGAAGTCGCGGACCCGTTCCACCGCGACCGGATTCCACCAGACGCCGCCATGCTTGAGGGAGGACGCCACGATGACACCATCGACCACACCGAGGATCGCCGCCACATTGCCGGGCGTGACGCCGCTGCCGACCAGCGTGGGAAGATGCGAGGCCTCCTTGACGGTGCGGACGTAGCCGATGTCGGCGGCGTGGCCGGTCCGCTGCCCGGTCGCGATGACGGCATCGACGTCGAAGAAGACGAGGTCTCGGATCAGTTCCTCGACCGATCGATCCCCCGTGATGGCATGTGCGCCGTGCTTGACGTGGCCATCGGCGAAGACACGGATGCCGTTCTGCCGAAGGCGCGCCCTGTAACGCATGGCGGCGGCGGCCTCGCCGTCGAGCAGCCCCTCGTTCGCCACATAGGCATTGGCCCATTGATTGACCCGAATGAACCCGGCGCCCGCCGCTGAGGCAATCGCCAGCGCGGGAATGGGCGCATTAGCGAGCACATTGATGCCGACAGGGCAGCCCAGCCGCGTCCGGATCCGGTCGGCCGCGACCGACATATGGGCCGGGACTTCGGGGCCGATGTCGCCGGGCTTCGAGAAGGGCACGTCCCCGTGGTTCTCAACGATGACGCCGTCGAGCCCGCCCTCGATATAGGCCGCCGCATCGGCGAGCGCGCGTTCGTAGACGGCTTCCACGGGTTCCCCGTTATGGCGCGGCGCCCCCGGCAGGGGCAGGAGGTGGACGACACCGATCAGGGCCTTGGTCCGGCCGAAAAGCGTCGCGATGGCGTCGCCCGCGACCGCGGAGACGGGGGTCAGGGTTTCTGTCATGGGGCACTCCGAGGAACGTTTCGTAAAAGCATCGCGGCGATCTCGGCCGCGGTCGGACAGGCGGCGAGCGCCCCGGGGCGGGTCACCGTTAGCGAGGCCGCCGCGACCGCATGTGCGAGCGCGGCCGGCGGCGCGATATCGTGTGCGAGCTTGGCCACGAGGACGCCGCAGAAGACGTCCCCTGCACCCGTCGTGTCCACCACGTTGACCCGGGGCGCCGCGAGCGTGACGGTTCCCGCCGCCGAGCACAGCACGACGCCTTCGGCGCCGAGCGTCACCGCGACGGCCGCTGTACCGGCGAGACGAAGGGCCCGGGCCGCCGCGACAGGATCACGCTCTCCGGTGAGGTCCGCGGCTTCTCCCGCATTGGCAACGAGGAGGTCGACGTCCCGCCAGCCACGCGGCGCCTCGTCCCAGAGAGGGCTCGGGTTCAGAACCGTCGTGGCGCCGTGTCGCCGGCCTTCGGCGAGCACAGCCAGGGTCCCCGCGAGGGTGAGGTTGCCCTGGAGAAGCAGCAGGTCGCCCGGCGCGACATCCGCGAGGACGCCGCGGCTGACCGGGTCGAAGCCCCGCGCCGCCGCGCAGGCACTCACGATGGCGTTCTCGCCGTCCGGCCGCACGAGGAGGAGCGACGTATCGGTGGGAGCTTCGCCTTCGACCAATCGAAGGGCGAGGCCCCGCTCGCCCCCGAGTGAGGCAACCAGCCCCGCGGCCTCGCCCGGGCCAACGGCAGCGTGAAGGACCACGTCGGCCCCGGCGCGGGCGGCCGCGACTGCCTGATTGAGCCCCTTGCCGCCGAGTTCAGTCAGACTCCGGGTCGCGACGAGGGTTTCGCCGGGCCGCGGAAAGCGCGGGACTGCGAGCGTCGTGTCGCGGCACAGATTGCCGATGACGTGGACCCGCATTCAGGCCGCCTTGAAGACCCGCACGGGATTGGCCTTGAGCATCAGGTCGATCACCTCGCGATCAATGCCGTGGCGTTTCAGGCGGGGCACGAAGTGCTTGAGGATGTAGCCGTAGCCGAAGCCGCCATAGCGGGTCAGCATGATCTTCAGAAAGACGTCCTGGCTCATCAGCACGCGGTCACCAAAACCCATGTCGATCAGGGCGCGGATCGCGCGGGCATTCTCCTCGTCTGAGGGGGACTGGGCGTCCTGGTCGGCATAATAATAATCCATGCCGATCATGTCGTATTCCAGTAAGGCACCGCGCCGAGCCAGCGCCGCCTGATAATCGAGGTCGTGGCCGCTCGGGTTCATATGGCAGAGTACTGTGTGGCGCAGATCCGCGCCCTCGCTCTCGACGACGTCGAGCACGCGATGGGCGAGGCGCTCCCAGCCCGGCAGGTGGATCGACAGCGGCACGCCGGTGATGCGGGACGCACGCGCGGCGGCGCGCAGCGACTTTTCCTCGGCCGGCGTGAAGAACTTCGAGATGCCGACTTCGCCGATGATCCCTGCCATGACGTCGGGCTGGGTCGCCCCGCCGCCGACGTCCGCGACGATGAAGTTCGTCGCCGCGTCGAGATCCATGTGGGTGAACCAGTCGGGATGCGAGGGCTCGAGGTAGAAGCCCGACCCCATGACGATGTTGAGGCGGCTGCGCCGGGCGATGCGCTGCAGCGCCTCGGGGTCGCGGCCGATGCCGAAGTTGGTCGGGTCGACGACGGTGTCGCCGCCGAGCTCCGTGTAGCGCCCGAGCTCGCCGACCGCGAGGTCGACGTCGAGCAGGAAGCAGTTGTCGCGGCTCAAGAAGGGGTTCATCCGGAGCTCGCCGATAGTTTCGACGCTGACCGGCGCCTCGGCAATGGCCATCTCGGAGGCGCGGCAGGGACATTTCCAGAGCTTCGACGCGTCGAGCAGAATATGCTCGTGCATCAGCGTCGTGCCCAAGCTTTCGGCCGGGATCGGGCCCAGCACGGTCATCACGGTGCCGCTGCGGACGCCGATCGGGTGTCGCTTCGCCGCGCCCACGTCTCGTCTCCTCAGCGCCGACGGCCCTGGCCGCGGAAGATGCGGAAGTTCATCCAGATCGCGATCAGGATGATGCAGCCCGTGACGATGGGGGTCAGGAAGGGCGACAGGTGCGACAGGATCAGGCCGTTGCCGATCACCGCCACCGTCAAGGCTCCCAGAACCGTGCCCACCATGGTGCCGCGCCCGCCGAACAGGCTGGTGCCCCCGAGCACCACGGCGGCGATGACGTCGAGTTCGAAGCCCTGTCCGGCATTGGACGAGCCCGAGCCGAGCCGCGCCGCGAGAACGAGCCCGGCCAGGGCTGCGCTCGCGCCGGACAGGACGTAGACGATCAACACGACCCGTCGCGTGTCGACGCCGGCGCGCCGCACTGCCTCGGCATTGGCGCCGATGCCCGTGACGTAGCGGCCGAAGGCCGTGCGGTCGAACAGGACGAACCCCAACACCAGGATGGCGGCTGCCAGGAGGGCAGGGAGCGGCAGGCCGAAGATCCAGGCGCGGCCGAGGCCCACGAAGGCCAGCGAGGCGGGGATCGGGATCGAATAACCGGCGGTCATGAGAAGCGCGACTCCGCGAATGGCGCTCAGGCCGGCGAGCGTCACGATGAAGGCGGGGATGCCCTCGTAGGCGATGAAGAAGCCCTGGAGCGCGCCGAGCAGCCCGCCGGCCAGCAACATCAACACGATCACAACCGCCCAGGGCAGGCCGGCCTGGATCAAGATGGCGCAGAGAGAGCCCGTCAGCGCCAGGACGGCACCGACCGACAGGTCGATGCCGCCCGTGGTGATGACCAGCGTCATCGCGGTGGCGACGATCAACAGCGGCGCGGACTGACGCAGGATGTTGAGGAGGTTGTCTGGGCTGAGAAAGTCCTCGGCCACGACCGAGAAGAGCAGCAGCACCGCCACGAAGAACAGGGCGATTGAGCCCACGCTCCCATGAGCTACGAAACGCTCTTTCCAGCCACGGGCCCGGAGGCGGGTCGAAGCGGGAGCGGATGCGGGAGCCGTCATGACGCTATCGCTCCGGCACCCGCGGGGCTGGCGTGGCCGTTGCGGGCCGAGCGGGCGTTGAATTTGCGGCCGACGATGAGCTCGACGACCTCCTCGATGCTGGTGTCGCCGATGGCGCGCGTCGCCACGGCCCGGCCCTCGTACATGACCTGGAGACGATCGCACACGAGGAACAGGTCCTGGAGGCGATGGGTCACCAGGATGACGCTCACGCCCCGACGGCTCACGGCGCGGATCAGGTCGAGAACCGCCTCGACCTCGGCGACTGCCAGGGCCGCGGTCGGCTCGTCCATGATCAGCACCTTGGGGGCGAAGGAGGCCGCACGGCCAATGGCGATCGACTGGCGCTGCCCGCCGGACAGGTTCTCGACATGAACAGTGATGTCCGGCACCGAAATGCCGAGGCCCGCGAGCATGGCGCCGGTTTCGGCCCGCATCCTCCGCTTGTCCAGGAAAGGAATTCCCAGGACCCGGCGCCGCGGCTCGCGCCCGAGGAAGAGATTTCCGGCGACGTCGACCGTGTCGCAGAGCGACAGGTCCTGGTAGACCATCTCAACGTGATGGGCGCGCGCGTCGGCCGGCGAAGCGAAGCTCACCGGCACGCCGTCAATCTCGATCGTGCCGGCATCCGGTACGACGGCGCCCGACAGCACCTTGCTCAGCGTCGACTTGCCGGCGCCATTGTCGCCCACGAGACCCAGCACCTCTCCGGGCGCCAGCGTGAGCGACACGTCATCGAGCGTCTGGACGGTGCCGTAGCGCTTGGAAATTCCGCGCATGAGGACGCGCGGAGGAAGGGGGCTCACCATGCCGGTCTCCGGTCGACCGACCCGCTATTTGAACATCGCGCGGTACTTGTCGACGTTGGCCTTGGTCACGATGGTCACGGGAACGTGGATCACGGGATCGACCTTGCCGCCCTTCTTCAACGTTTGGAGGCTCTCGATGGCCTTCTGGCCTTCCGTAGAGGGATCCTGCTGAACGACGCCCGCGACCCAGCCGTCGTCGATGCCCTTAATGGCCTGTGCCGTCAGGTCCCAGCCGAAGACCTTCACCTTGCCGGTCTTGCCCGCCGTGTCGACCGCCGAGACGGCGCCGATCAGCGCCGGCTCGCCGGTCGCGTAGATGGCCGTCATACTGGGATTAGCCGTCATGAGATTTTCGGAGGCGGTCAGTGCCACGTCCTGCACGTTCTGACCGTCGACCGTGTCGGCGAAGGTCACGCCGGGAACTGCGGCGGTCTTCTTGAAACCGTCGAGCCGCTGGTTCTGAATGAAGGAGTTGAGGGCGCCCACGAGGCCGATCCTGGCCTTTCCGCCCATGTTCTTCTTGACGTAGTCGGCGACGAAGGAGCCGATCTCCTGGCCCGCCTTGGCGTTGTCCACGCCCACGAAAGCGGCGGTGTCGCCGTCCGGGATCTGAGCATCAACCGAGACCACGGGGATGCCCGCCTTCTTGGCTGCGGTCACAGCCGGCTTGACGCCGTTGACGTCGATGGCGACCAGCACGATGCCGTCGACCTTTTGCGTGATGTAATTGTCGATGGCGTCGTTCTGGGCGCTCGGCACGTTGTTGGCGTTGAAGATCACGAGCTTGTCGCCGTCGGCGTCGGCGGCCTTCTTGGCGCCATCGTTGATCTGGTTGAAGAACAAAGCCTGCTGGTTGATGGTGACGAGCGCGTAGGTGGCGGCCTCGGCCGCAGTCGCCCCCGCACAGGCCAGGGTCGTCAGGGCGGCGACGCCGCACAGCAGTGTTCTCGTGAACCGCGCCATTGTCCTTCCCTCCGAGAGCCGCACCTCAGGCCGCGGCATCGACGCGCTCCTGGCGCCACCAGGGTAGAGAAGCCTTGTAAATCGCTTTAGTAAAGCGGTTATTGCGGAATCCCTGGCTATCTTCCGGGCATAGAACCGGGCGACTGCGGCGGTCCGACCGCCTAGGCCTGTCTGTTTCGGTCTGCGGCCGCGGTCGGTGCTGGCGGGTGATATTCCCACCCCACGGAACCACGAGATTCCTGTTCTCAGGCGGCGTGCGAAGTCCGCCTCGTCCTTGAATGAGCATCGGCGCGCCGCACCGCGCTGAACTTGAACTTGATCAGCTTAACCGTGCTAAGGTCCAAGTTGGGTGGAAAGCGGACCGGTAGCTTTCGGCTATATTCGTGGGAAAGCGGCCAGTCTGCGCCAACTAGTTTTCTCGGTTGGAAGGCACGTCAATCCCAGCCGGAATACGAGCGATGACCTTGATCTCGAAGTCGAACCCGGCGAGCCAGTTGACGCCGATCGCCGTCCAGTTCGGATAGGGCGCTTGCGGGAAAATCTCGTTCTTTACTTCCATGATCGTTGGAAACTGGTTTTCTGGATCGGTGTGGAACGTCGTCACGTCGACTAAATCGTCGAACGTGCAGCCACCGGCTGCCAGTGTTTGTTCCAGATTGAAGAAAGCCAAGCGGACCTGCTTGCCGAAGTCGGGCTCCGGCGCCCCGTCGGAACGGCTTCCCACCTGACCGGAAACAAACAGAAGATCGCTGGAGCGGATCGCTGCAGAATAGCCGTGGGCCTCATAGAGCGCATGGCGGTTGGCGGGAAACACGGCGTCGCGTTTCGTCATGACAAAATCCTTGTGGGAAGCGCCGGCTCGACCGGCTGATTTCTCAGGCAAGGGACGATCAAGCTCCGTGAGCGTCGCAAAAGTGATATGCGCGACGTATGTGAGTCTATCGCATACGGGCCGTATGTCAATTAGATGCGTCTCGTATCTCGAAAGTGAGGACGTCATGGTTCCGAAACGCCGCGCTCAAACCATGGAGGAAAACCGCGCCAAACTGGTCTCGGCCGGTCGACGAGCCTTTGCCGAAAAAGGGTTCGCCGCTGCCTCGATGGACGATCTCACCGCTGACGTCGGACTTACGCGGGGCGCGCTCTATCACAATTTCGGCGATAAGAAGGGACTGCTCGCCGCCGTGGTGGCGCAGGTCGACGGTGAGATGGCTGAGCGGGCGCGAGAGGCGGCAGCCGCCGCGTCAAACGATTGGGATGGGCTGATCGCCGAGGGCGCGGCCTATATCGAGATGGCTCTCGACCCGGAGGTCCGCCGGATCGTCCTGCTGGACGGCCCCGCATTCCTCGGTGATCCTTCACTTTGGCCGAGCCAAAATGCCTGTTTGGGCATGACGAAGCGGGCTGTCGCCAAGCTGGTATCTGTCGGAATGCTGAAACCCGTCGATGTCGAGGCTGCCGCGCGGCTCCTGAGCGGAGCGGCCTTGAATGCCGCCCTATGGGTCGCTGCCAGCGACGAACCGCAGTCTGTCCTACCGAAGGCGGTCGAGGCGTTCAGCGCCATGGCCGCTGGCTTGCTTGCGGAACGAAAGTGACATCGCGTTCGACGTCAAATCCACCGAAGGTCCGAACCGCCGGTATGGCGGCTTTCGAGTTGGACAACCCGGCGTAGGAACGTCGCTGTTGGGTCGGCCGCTGCCGTCGACCCGTGCCTCGGGAACGGCAGCTATCGCGTTTTTCTCGCCGGAAGCCCGCCTTCTTCCGGCCAACTTCTGTCGGCTGCCTTGGCAATTGTACGGCGCGGATGGGTGACGCGGACGCTGATTTGAAGGTGTAGATCGGTCGGCTGCCTTTGAGGCTTGCTCTTCCCAGCCTGCCTCGTCCACATCGTCGTCGACGGATCGAATCGGGACCTTTACCCTCGAGCACGACGCGCCCGCCGACGAGCTTGACTGCGTCGCGATCATGGTCGAGTGCCAAGACGCCGCCATCGTCCCTCTGCGCGACGAGCCCGGGTGTCGAGTTCCAGCGCAGGCCGTCAGGTCGGTGGTGCCTCCTCATCAGCATCAGGCGGCCTGCTTGAATTTGCGCGCGAGCAGGGCCCGGACATAGCGGTCCCATTTGGCCATCGCGCTGCGCTTTTCCGGCATGTAGCTCCAGCGGTCGTAACTCTTCGAGCTCACGTCCTGGAGCGCATGGTTCTGGATGCGGTCGCGGATCTCTTTGGAGATGCCGGCCCTGCCGGCCAGCGTCTTCCAGGTCCGCCGTAAATCGCGGTTCGTCGCGAACGGGATAACGCCGCGGTCGCGTTGGCGCCAGGTGAAGCTGTAAAGCGTTGCATGGCTGACTGGCTTCGAAGGATCCTTGGCCGAGGGAAAGAACCAGCCAGCGGCTGACGGCTTGATCGACGCAATCAACTCGGCCGCGAGCGAAGGCAGCGGGACCGCATGCGGCTGCAGGTTCTTGGTCTTTGACCAATCGATGATCCGCTCCTTCGCGTCCCACTGGTCAACATGAAGGCTGGAGGTCTCCTCGACCCGCTGCCCCGTGAGCATGATGAGCTGGACGGCGCGAGGGTAGGAGGGGTGGACGGGTGTGTCGGGGCAGTCGAGCCAGCGGTAGAGCTGGACGAACTCGTCCTCATCGAGCCAGCGTGTGCCCAGCACCTTGGGCTCGGTCGGGATGCCTGAGGCGGGGTTGAAGGGGATGCGGAAGCGCCGAGGGCAGGAGCTCCGATAATCATGTTCCGACTTCATGCCCCAACTGTAGGCGGCATGCAGATACCCCCGCACATGGTCAGCCATGGACCGAGCGCCGCGCTCGTATATGGGGCGGATCAGTTCGACCAGTTCCTCGGGTTCGATCTCGCGGGCCAGCCGGTTAGGCCCGAGCGTCTTCGCGACTTTGTTCAGGCCCTTCTCTGTCTCCTTCCAGGAGGGCTTGCCCGCTGATTTGAGCGAGGCGACGTAGCCCTCGAACAGGTCACCCACTGTGCCCGGCCGCGCGTCGCCGCTGATTTTGATACTGCGACCTTTTTGGATGGCATCGGCATAGTCGCGCTTGAACACCTCGCGTGCTTGCGCGAGCGACATGGACGGGTAAGCGCCCAGCTTCTTTTTCACGCGCTTCCCGTCGCGCCACTGCTGCGCCATCCAGTCGGCGATCACCCTGCGAGGCATCGGGCGGACGATCAGCACCAGACGCCCGGTGCCGCGCCCCTCGCCATCGGTGAGGTTCTCCTGCTTATGGGTCACCTCGACCCGCTTCAGCGCCTGCCGGATCACGCCATCGGTCAAGCCACCCATGCCGTCGCTCCAAATCGTTGAGAACACTTGGTTCAACCGGGGTCGGTACGCGGGTGCTGTACCGCTCCCGATCCCCGTAAACCGCCCCCAGTTTGCCGGAGCCACCCACAGTACGCAAGGGCAGAAAGGTGGAGTGTATCAACGGTATCGAACGTGATCTCGCGTGATCGAAAGAGGGTGATAAGGGTGATTGTGGACCAGCACCAGCGCGGTCGAGCCGAGTTCGAGGGCGCGCCTCACCACCTCGCGCGGGTAGACCGGCGTGTGGTCGACGGTGCCGCGCCCCTGGACCTCGTCGTTGATCAGCATGTTGCGCTTGTCGAGGAACAGGACGCGGAACTCTTCGCGGTCGTTGAACGCCATGGCGGTGCGGCAATAGTCCAGGACCTCGGTCCACGAGCCCAGCGTCGTCCGGCTCTTCACCGCCCCCTTGGTGAGGCGCCGGGCCGCCGCCTCGACGATCTTCAACTCGGTGATGGCGGCTTCGCCGAGGCCGGGGATCTCGCGCAGCCGCTCCGGCCGCGCCGAGAGGACCTCCGCGAAGGAGCCGAACCGGGCCATCATGGTCTTGGCGAGCGGCTTGACGTCTCGCCGCGGCATGGCGCGGAACAGCAACAATTCGAGCAGTTCGTAGTCCGCCACCGCGGCGTCGCCGGCCGCATTGAAGCGCTGGCGCAATCGGTCCCGATGGCCGGCGTGGAGCGGGTCCTCCGGCCGCGTCACGCCCTGGGCGGCGTCGCTCATGCGTCGGAGCGCTGCGCCGCCAGCTTACGCCCCTGCGGCTCCCGCCCGTACGGCGGCTGATGCAGCCCGCGCGGCGACACGGTGAAGATCTCGACTCCCTGCTCGGTGACCCCGACCGTGTGCTCGAACTGCGCCGATAGCGAACGGTCCCGCGTCACCGCGGTCCAGCCGTCGCCCAGCACCTTCACCTGCGGGCGGCCGAGGTTGACCATGGGCTCGACCGTGAAGAACATGCCGGGCTTGAGCACCACGCCCTCGCCGCGCCGGCCATAATGCAGGATGTTGGGTTCGTCGTGGAACAGGCGGCCGATGCCGTGGCCGCAGAACTCGCGCACGATGGTGCAACGCTCGCCTTCCGCGAACTCCTGGATGGCGGCTCCGATGTCGCCCGTCGTGGCGCCGGGCTTCACGGCCGCGACGCCGATCATCAGGGCCTCGTAGGTGACCTCGATCAGCCGCTCGGCCCGACGCGGGATGTCTCCGACCGCGTACATGCGGGAGGAATCGCCGTGCCAGCCGTCGAGGATGAGGGTCACGTCGATGTTGAGGATGTCGCCGCCGCGCAGCGGCTTGTCGTCAGGAATGCCGTGGCAGACGACGTGGTTCAGCGACGTGCAGATCGACTTGGTGAAGCCGCGATAGTCGAGCGGTGCCGGATAGGCCCCGTGCCCGACCGCGAAATCGAAGACCAGCCGATCGAGCGCCGCCGTGGTGATGCCGGGCTGGACGTGGTCGACCAGCAGGTCGAGCGCTTCCGCGCAGAGCCGTCCGGCCCTGCGCATGCCCTCGAAGGAGGGGGTGTCGTGGAGCTTGATCTGGCCGTTCTTCCGGCCCGGCGATGTCGAAGCTTCGACGAAGGTCATGGTTGGCTCGGCTGGCATCGGGTGCGGCTCAATCTAGGCACCGGTCCGCCATAAGACAATCGAGGCCGGCCCGGCGCCATCCGGTCTTGCTAAGCCCGATGGGTTGCGTGAGAGAAGGGCGATGCGACGCAGCGCCACCAACGACCTCTCGGCCTTCGGGCGCCACGCGCCGCGCGGCTGGCTCGCAGGCCTCGTTCGCGTGGCACGGCTGTGTTCGACCGATTGGGCGGGGCGGCGCCTCGCCTTCGCGCTGCGGGCGATCGCCATCCGGGCGCTCCGCGGCCGGCCGCTCGATATCGAATCGCTCGGGGCCCGCATGCGGCTCTATCCCGGCAACAACGTCGCCGAGAAGAACCTGCTGTTCACGCCGCAATATTTCGATCCGGAGGAGCGGCGTCTTCTCGCCGAGAAGCTGGGAGCCGATTTCGTGTTCATCGACGTCGGCGCCAATGTCGGGGGCTACGCGCTGTTCGCGGCCGCGCAGGGCGGCGTGCGGGCGCGCGTCCTCGCCATCGAGCCGCAGGCCGATATCTTCGAGCGTCTCGTCTTCAACGTCCGGCAGAACGCCTTTGCCAACGTCAAGGCGCTCGAATGCGCCGTGGCCGATCAGGACGGCGAGATCACGCTCTTCGTCGATGCCGCCAACAAGGGTGAGACCTCCATGCGGCTCGTCGGCACGCACGGGGCCGGATCGGCCGTCCGGGTGCCCGCCAAGGCCTTGGGCACGATCGTGGCCGACGAAGGATACGACCGCATCGACGCCATCAAGCTCGACGTCGAAGGCGCCGAGGACCTGATCCTCGAAGCCTTTTTCCGCGATGTCGATCCGCGGCACTGGCCGCGTCTCCTCATCGTCGAGGATGCGCCCGGGCGCTGGGCCATCGACCTGCCGGGCCTGATCGCAGCCCAGGGCTACGCCGTCGTCCTGAAGACCCGGACCAACGTGGTCTACGAGCGTGCCGAAACCTGAGGACCAGCCATGCCGTCTTCCGTCACTGCCGCGGTCCTGGTGATCGGCGACGAGATCCTGTCGGGGCGCACCAAGGACAGGAACATCGGCACCATCGCGGATTTTCTCATGGCGACGGGCATCGATCTCCGCGAGGTCCGCATCGTGCCGGACGTCGAGGACGAGATCGTCGCGGCCGTCGACGCCCTGCGGCACCGCTACACCTACCTGTTCACCACGGGCGGCATCGGCCCGACGCATGACGACATCACGGCCGACAGCATCGCCAAGGCCTTTGGGGTCGGGATCGGCGAGGATCCGCGCGCCATCGCGATGCTGCTGCAGCGCATCAAGCCGGAGGACCTCAACGAGGCGCGCCGCCGCATGGCCCGCATCCCCGACGGCGCCGAACTGATCCGCAACGACATCTCCAAGGCGCCGGGCTTCATGCTGGGCAACGTGATCGTGATGGCGGGCGTGCCGGCCATCATGGGCAACATGCTGGACAATGTGGCGCCGCGGCTGCAGGGCGGCGACCGCATGATCTCCGAATCGATCGACGCCGGCGGCCTGCCGGAAGGAGCCTATGCGGCCGGCCTCGGGGCATTGGCCAAGGTCCATGCCGATGTTTCCATCGGCTCCTACCCGTCCTTTTCGCCCGAGGGCTTCCGCAACCAGATCGTGGTCCGGGGCAAGGACGCGGCCAAGGTCTCGGCGGCGCGGGTCGCCGCGCTCGAGATGCTGGCGGCCTTGCGGGGCGACGGCGTCCCGGTGTAGCGCGGATGCGCGGCTCAGGATCTCGGCGGCAGCGGGGCAGGGGATGATCGACCAGCAGAACAAGGCCTTCCCGGTGTCCTGGGACCAGTTCCACCGCGACTGCCGGGCCTTGGCGTGGCGCCTCTCGGCCGCCGGCCCGTTCGAGGCCCTCGTCTGCATCACGCGCGGCGGCCTCGTTCCGGCCGCCATCGTGGCGCGGGAACTCGGCATCCGGACCATCGAGACCGTCTGCATCGCGAGCTACCACGACTACGACACCCAGGGCGGCCTGCAGGTGCTGAAGGGCGTGTCCGACGCGGTGTTGTCGCTCGAGGACGGCGCCAAGGTGTTGGTGATCGACGACCTCGTCGACACCGGTAAGACCGCCAAGGAGGTGCGCGACATGCTGCCCCGGGCGCATTTCGCGACCATCTACGCCAAGCCGCTCGGCCGCCCCATGGTCGATACTTTCGTGACGGAGGTGAGCCAGGACACGTGGATCTATTTCCCCTGGGACATGGGCCTGACGTTCCAGGAGCCCCTCACCAAGGGCCAGCGCGGCTGAACTGGCGTTTGCCGGAGAGCGCGGGCGTCCGGTCGGTAGTGCCTCAATTCGAAATGTTAGTGCCGCAATTCGAAATTCGGCCGAGTTGGCCGTCCACGCCCGACCCGAGCCGGGCGTAGCGCGATCGTGTCTGATCGCCCGGAAGCGGTCGTTTAGGCGACGGCACCACGCGGCCCCCTGGGTGGCCGACAATTGCTTCGGTTTGGATGGTTAGTTTGAAAGACTTCGCTTTAGATACCCGGTCATGAGTTCTAAGGCGAACCAGCCTGTTCGATTCGGTTGGGGCACACCCTAATCAAACTGAACAGAGTGGCCGGTAGTGTCTCAGTTTGAAATTCGTATGCGCCACTTATTCAGGGCGATGACGGTCCAAACACCCTCAACGAGTCCAAATGGCCAAGCGCCTTGTAGGAACCCATAGGACGACCCCAAAGCGCATGCCCCCGCAAAGGCGAATGTCAACCACGGGCTTCGTGCTTCCAGGGTGTAGGTGACGAGCATGGCCGTTACCGCAAAGAGACCGAAGATGGTCAGGCCGTCCACTGTGCAACGGCCATCTTTTTGTAAGGCCCGCGCTCGGCCGGCTTCGCATGGGCCGCGTCGATCATCTCGGCAATCTCCTCCCACGACCATAGGTGATCCGACACGCCAGCCGCCATGGCAGGGGACACGCGAAGCGCTTTATGGATCCCGGCCGTCATCGGGCGGCATGTCTTCCTCAGCTTCCCCCGTGGCGATCTTCGCCACCAGGATCGCATTGCCGGCCGATCACGTCGGCGGGCCGCTTTTGGCCTTTAGGTCCGGTGGGCATCAGATCTCCCCGTCCCCGAGATGGCCGTTGAGCGTGCCCTGCATGCCCGTAGGAAGTCATCTGAGAAGACACCTTCCACCATCGCCTTAGCGAATAATTGCAGAAGATCGTCCTCGGGCAGATCCAGCGGACGCATTATCATCCTACCGTCCTTTCACCATGAGAACCGAATCTCAGGCTGATCGAACTCTTTGACATGAATGCGCTCGATCGTCTGCCCTTGAGCGTCTTGGACGGTCTTGATCTCCGTCGCATAATCCGTGTCGCGCACCTTGGCCTTCCATGCTTGCCGCTTGGCATAACACTGGGGGTCGGCCGCGAGCGGGGTCAAGCCCCTCGGATTTTAAACTGAGACATTACCGAGTGGCCTTTTGTGCGGCCAGTGATGGCGGCATCGGCTGTGATCGGCCACGGTTTCAATGACCCTGCATTCCGCGACCTGACCATGGGCACAGCTCGCCAGCATGCGCTCAAGCTCGGCCTTCAAGGCCGTCAGGCTGGCGATGCGCTGATTGACCTCGGACAAGCGGCTGCGGGCGATCTCGTCCACGGCCGCGCATGACTGCTCCGGCCGGTCCTGCAACGCCAGCATGGTGCGGATCGCCTCCACCTCGAACCCCAACTCGCGGGCATGACGGATGAAGGCCAGTCGCCTCAGGTCGCCGTCGTCATACTGACGCCGGTTTCCCTCACTGCGAGGCGGGGCGGGCAACAGCCCGATCTGCTCGTAATAGCGGATGGTCGGCACCTTGACGCCGCTCTGCCGGGCGGCTTGGCCGATTGGAACACTGTCCAGGGTCATGCGGGCTTGCTCCTCTAGTCACTAGAGGATGTAGGCCTTTCCGGTAATCCGGAAAAGACAATCCATGACGCACGACCATCAGCACGGTCATGGCCACGGCCATGAAGGCCACAGCCACGGCGGCCTTGGCCATGGCCACGCCCCGCAGAACTTCGGCAAGGCTTTTGCCATCGGCGTGGCGCTCAATGCCGCCTTTGTCGTGCTGGAGGTGGTCTATGGCGTTTGGGGGCACTCGGTCGCGCTGCTCGCGGATGCCGGGCATAATTTGTCCGACGCGCTCGGCCTTGGCGTTGCCTGGGCGGCCGTCATTCTGGCAAAGCGCAAGCCCACCAGCCGCTTCACCTATGGCCTCGGTGGCACCTCCATTCTGGCGGCGCTGTTCAACGCGGTGTTTCTGCTGGTCGTCACGGGCGGGCTGACTTGGGAGGCGATCCAGCGCTTCTATCAGCCGGAGCCGGTTGCCGGTAAAACCGTGATGATCGTGGCTGCCTGCGGCATCGTCCTCAACGGATTTTGCGCGTGGCTGTTCTCGAAGGGAAGCAAGGGCGACCTGAACGTGCGCGGCGCATTCATGCACATGGCGGCCGATGCACTCGTCTCGCTTGGCGTCGTGATCGGTGGTTTCGTCATCCTGCTGACGGGCTGGCACTGGATCGATCCGGTGATGACGCTCGGCATCAACGCGGTGATCGTGTGGGGAACGTGGAGCCTTCTGACCGGCTCCCTCACGATGTCGCTCAACGCGGTGCCGTCCGGCATCGACATGACAAAGGTGCGGACTTTCCTGCTCGGCCTGCCGAGCGTGAAAGATATTCACGACCTGCATGTGTGGTCGCTCAGCACGACTGAAACCGCCCTGACCTGCCACTTGGTGATGCCGGACGGTCATCCGGGAGACGAGGTCCTCGCGCATGCCGCCGACGAGCTGGAGGAGCATTTCGGGATCGGCCACGTCACATTGCAACCAGAAAAGTCCGCTTCCGCCGCGCATATCGCGGCCATGCACAACCACTAGGAACAGGCCTATGGCTGACGATTGCTGTTCTCATGGCCCTGCCCATGACAGCCGCTCACATGGCGGCGACTGCTGCGCACCACCGCCCCTGAAATTTCCCGAACCGGCCGCCGTGAAGCTCGCGCCCATCAACACGGCGGCTGCGGGTTGCGCGGGCGAGGCCTGCGGGTGCCATGGCGGGGTGCCGGTATTTGACGGGGTGGACCCGCGCTACAAGCTGGTCCTCTGGACCGTGATCGCCATCAACGGTGCCATGTTCCTGATCGAGATCATGGCGGGCCAGCTCGCGGGATCGCAAGCGCTCAAGGCGGACGCGCTCGACTTCCTGGCCGATACCGTCACCTATGGCCTGAGCTTGGCTGTCATCGGTACTTCGATGCGGACGCGCGCGACCGCCGCCCTGTTCAAAGGGCTATCCTTGAGCCTCATGGCCCTTTGGGTGCTTGGCTCGACGATCTATCACACGCTGATCCTGGGCCTACCGAGCGCCGAACTGATGGGTGGCATCGGCGTGCTGGCTCTGGCTGCCAATCTGGCGAGCGTGCTGATGCTGATGCGCTACAAGGATGGCGACGCGAACGTGCGCTCGGTCTGGCTCTGCTCGCGCAACGACGCGATCGGCAATGTCGTGGTGATGGGGGCGGCGATAGGCGTCTGGGGAACTGGGACGGCTTGGCCGGATCTCGCCGTGGCCGGTTTCATGGCCGCAATCTTCTCGTGGTCGGCAGTGCAAATCCTTCGACAGGCATGGGCCGAGTACCGGGCGGGGGCGGGTCACGTCCATGGTGTTCCAGCCGAGTAGGCGAGCCGCGCACTTGGAGTTCGCTATGGGCATACCCGAAACGACCCGGCGGCAGATCGCTTGACCCGGCTTCGGAGTTCACGGCCCCATTGGGGCTTTGCGACCGGCCGCTCTTGGCCCACCTCGCGCCGAAAGCGGCCTGACCGCTCCCCATCCCTAACAGACCATAGCCTTGGTGATGTCGAACGGCATGCCAATTGTGGCTGACTCCGCTCGGGTTTCGAACTGAGACAGTACCGTCCGGTCTGCTGCCTTGCGGGGGCGCGGCGCGGTCGGCTAGTGTCGGCTCGCGGCCTCGGCCGTTTGGGCGGACGTGGCGAAACCGGTAGACGCAGCAGACTTCATTGGAGTGCCCGGGGGGAAATCCTCGACGTAGAACCGCTCAAATTCGGGGAAAGCTAACGGCTCGCGCCTAAGCCAATCCCGAGCCAAGCCCCGTGAGGGGAAGGTGTAGAGACTAGACGGGCGGCGCCTAATCCTCGTTGTTCTCGAGAGATGGCGAAGGGATAGTCCAGACCACGAACGCCGCCCGCGGACATCGGGCGGCGGCGGCGAAAGTCGAAGTGGTACGAAAATCTGCATCCTCAGGGAGTGCGGGTTCGACTCCCGCCGTCCGCACCACCTCCGCCATCAGGCCCGGATCTCAAGTTCGGCCGCCGGAAAAGTCGTTTCGCCCCACCGTCTCTCCATCAACCCTGCGGGCGGGGCGGTCCGTCGCCATCGCGGTTGCGAGGCGGAGCCTAAGGGACGGTCACGCCGTTTCAGTCTGCCACGCCGCCATGAAGGCCCGCGCCGCGGCTTCCGGATCCTCGGCCGCCATGATGGCGCTGACCACCGCGACCCCGGTGGCGCCCTCCTCGGCCAGCATCGGAACGTCGGCCGCCGTGACGCCGCCGATCGCCAGGACCGGCTTGCCGCTCAGCCGCCTCAGCCTGGCGAAACCGCCGAGGCCGAGCGGGGTGGAAGCGTCGGGCTTGGTCTTCTGCGGGTGGATGGGGCCGATCCCGAGGTAATCGGCCGCTGCGGCATCGGCCCGGCCGATCTGTTCGGCGTCGGTGATCGACAGCCCGATGAGCTTGCCGGGCCCGACCAGGGCCCGCACGATCTCGACCGGCATGTCGCTCTGGCCGAGGTGGACGCCGTCGGCCCCGATCGCCAGCGCGATGTCGACCCGGTCGTTAACGATCAGCGGCACGTGCCGGCCGTCCAGCAGCGCCTTCAAGGCACGCGCCTCGTCGAGAAAGGCGCGGGTCGTGGCGGTCTTCTCGCGAAGCTGCACCATGGTGACGCCCCCCATGACGGCCCGCGATACGACCTCCACCAGGGGGCGTCCACGGGCGAGGGCGCGGTCCGTGACGAGGCAGAGGCGATAGGCGGACGGATCCAAGGTCATGAGGTTCTCGGCTGAGCATCAGGATCGGCCGGCTGGCGTCCTCCGCCGCGGTCGACCGATGCAAGCATGAACGAGCCGGGCGGGCGATGGTTTCGGGCGCCGTCGCGCGAGAGCCGCCGTCCGATTGCGGAAGCTGGGGAGTTCTGGCAAGACGGAAGCGGAAACGTAGCAATGGCGGTTGCCGACAAGACCCCATCGGGGGCATCGTCGCGCCATTGTCTGAGGAGGCTGAAGCACGATGAACCCGATCTGGCTGATCATTCTGTCGGGCATACTGGCGATCGCCTATGGCGTCGTTACGGTCAACCAGGTCATGGCGGCCGACCCGGGTAGCGCCCGCATGCAGGAGATCGCAGGCGCGATCGCCGAGGGCGCGCAGGCCTATCTGCGGCGGCAGTACATCACCATCGGCATCGTCGGGGTCGTGATCTTCGTCGGGCTCGGTCTTCTGCTCTCCTGGGCGGTCGCGGTCGGCTTCCTGGTCGGCGCCGTGCTGTCGGGCGCGGCCGGGTTCATCGGCATGAACGTGTCGGTGCGAGCCAACGTCCGAACCGCCCAGGCGGCCGCCCGTTCGCTGTCGGGCGGGCTCGACATCGCGTTCAAGGCCGGCGCCGTCACCGGCATGCTGGTGGCGGGCCTCGCCCTGCTCGGGGTGGTGGGCTACTACTACGTGCTGACCGGCCCCATGGGGCACGGCATCGGGCCCGACAATACAATCGACCGCGAAGTCATCGACGCCTTGGTGGCGCTGGGCTTCGGGGCCTCGCTGATCTCGATCTTCGCCCGCCTCGGCGGCGGCATCTTCACCAAGGGTGCCGATGTCGGCGCCGATCTCGTCGGCAAGGTGGAAGCCGGCATCCCCGAGGATGACCCGCGCAACCCCGCTACCATCGCCGACAACGTCGGCGACAACGTCGGCGACTGCGCCGGCATGGCGGCCGACCTCTTCGAGACCTACGCCGTCACCGTGGTGGCCACCATGGTGCTGGCCTCGATCTTCTTCGCCGGCCTGCCGGTCCTCGGTTCGGTGATGATCTACCCGCTGGCGATCTGCGGCACCTGCATCGTGACGTCGATCGTGGGCACCTATTTCGTCAGGCTGGGCGCCGACAATTCCATCATGGGGGCGCTCTACAAGGGCCTGATCGTGACGGGCGTGCTGTCGATCGTCGGCCTTGCCGTGGCGACCCACTTCGTGACCGGATGGGGGCTGGTCGGCACGGTCGCGGGACGCGACGTCACCGGCCTCAACCTGTTCTACTGCGGCATCGTCGGGCTGGTCGTCACCGGCCTGATCGTGGTGATCACCGAATATTACACCGCCACGGGCAAGCGCCCCGTGGTGTCCATCGCCCAGGCTTCCGTCACGGGCCACGGTACCAACGTCATCCAGGGCCTCGCCGTGTCGCTCGAGGCGACGGCCCTGCCGGCGCTGGTCATCATCGCCGGCATCATCTCGACGTTCCAGCTGGCCGGCCTCTTCGGCACGGCCATCGCGGTTACCACCATGCTGGGCCTCGCCGGCATGATCGTGGCGCTCGACGCCTTCGGGCCGGTCACCGACAATGCGGGCGGCATCGCCGAGATGGCGGGTCTACCCAAGGATGTCCGACACTCGACCGATGCGCTCGACGCCGTCGGCAACACCACGAAGGCCGTGACCAAGGGCTATGCGATCGGTTCGGCGGGCCTGGGCGCGCTGGTGCTGTTCGCGGCCTATTCCAACGACCTCAATTATTTCGCCAGCCACGGCGACACGATCCCCTACTTCCGCGACGTCGGGCCGGTGTCGTTCGACCTCTCGAACCCCTACGTGGTGGCCGGGCTGATCTTCGGCGGCATGATCCCCTACCTGTTCGGCGGCATCGCCATGACGGCGGTCGGCCGGGCGGCGGGCGCCGTGGTCGAGGAAGTGCGCCGCCAGTTCAAGACCAAGCCCGGCATCATGGAGGGCACCGATCGGCCCGACTACGGCCGTGCCGTCGACATGCTGACCCGTGCGGCCATCCGCGAGATGATCGTGCCGTCGCTGCTGCCGGTGCTGGCGCCCTTCGTGGCCTATTTCGGGGTGCTGTTCCTGTCGGGATCCAAGGCCTCGGCCTTTGCGGCCCTCGGCGCCATGCTGCTCGGCGTCATCGTCAACGGGCTGTTCGTGGCGGTCTCGATGACGTCGGGCGGCGGCGCCTGGGACAATGCCAAGAAGAGCTTCGAGGACGGCTTCGTCGACAAGCTCGGCGTTCGCCACCTCAAGGGCTCGGAGGCCCACAAGGCCTCCGTCACGGGCGACACCGTCGGCGACCCCTACAAGGATACGGCCGGTCCTGCCGTCAACCCGGCCATCAAGATCACCAACATCGTGGCCCTGCTGCTGCTCGCCATCCTGGCTCACTGACGCGGTGGCTTTCCGCTCGCTTGCCGAGCCACCATGGCCTGCGGGAAAGGCGCGAGTTCAACCGTTGTGGAACTGGTTGCGCAGGGTTCCGATGCCGTCGATTGCGACCTCGACGAGGTTGATCGGCTCTTTCATCGTGCCCACGCCGATCGACGTGCCGCAGCAGATCACGTCGCCCGGCGACAGGGTCATGTCCTGCGACAGGAGACTGACGAGCTTCGCGGCCGGAAAGATCATGTCGGCAATGGGATAGCGTTGCCGCTCTTGACCGTTGAGGACCGTGCGTACCCACAGGGCGCCGGGATCGAGACCGGTCGCGACCACCGGGCCGAAAGCGCCGAAGCCGTCATAGCTCTTGGCCCGGACCCACTGGGGAAAGGTCGGATCCTTGTGCAGGATGTCGGCGGCCGTCACATCGTTCGCGCAGGTATAGCCGAAGATGCAGTGCTGGGCTTCGGCTTCCGAAACATCCTTGCAGGTGGCCCTGATCACGATACCGAGTTCGCCCTCATAGGTCACGCGGCCGGAGTAGGATCTGGGTCGATGGATCGCGGCGCCCGGGCCCACGTAGGACGAGGCTGCTTTCAGGAGGTAGAGCGGCTCCTCCGGCGCCGCGACGCCGAGCTTGGCGCCAAGTTCGCGGAAATTGTTCCAGAGCGCGATCATCTTGGAGGGTTGGGTGGGCGTCAGCACGCTCACGTCGGCCAAAGGCAATCGTTTGGCCGTGGGCTCCGGGCCCCGGAACATGTCGCCGCGATGGACCGTGATGGTGTCTGCTTCGAGCGTCCCAAAGCCGGTCGTACCGGCATGCTCGAACCGCATCCAGAGTGTCATGAAAGTCTCCGCTCCGCTCCAGATCGGGTCCGCATGGTAGCGGCGCCGCGTTTCTCCCCCGCCGTACCGCCTCGCGCGGACGACCGGGCCAAGACCCCGGCCCGATCCTCGCGAATCGGCGGGAGGCCCGGGCGAGCTGTCGAACGGGCGAGACGACCGTCCGGGAACATCAGTGCAGCCCGGCCGTCACGGCCCGCTGGCGGACGAGCGCCAGCACCGTGTCGATGGTCGGTGTCGGAGTTGCCGTCTTGCGCCCGAGCTCCTGCACGACGCTGACGAGCGCGTCGATTTCCATCGCCCGCCCGCGTTCGAGGTCCTGCAGCATCGAGGTCTTATGGGCGCCGACCGCGCCAGCCCCGTCGATCCGCCGTTCGATGTCGACGCGGAAGCGGATGTTCAGGCGTTCGGCAATGGTCTGGGCCTCTGCCATCATGCTCTTGGCGACCATGCGCGTCCCTTCATCGGACGCGATAACGTCCAGGGTGGCATGCGTGAGCGCGCTGATCGGGTTGAAGCACAGATTGCCCCAAAGCTTGAGCCAGATCTCATCGCGGATATTGTCGAGCACAGGCGCGCGCAGGCCGGCCGCGGTCATCAGCGCGCTCAGCTTTTCGACTCGATCGGTCCGCTCGCCCGAAGGCTCTCCCAAGGGAAACTTGTCGCCGTAGACGTGCTGGATCACCCCAGGCTCGACGACCTCGGTGGCCGGATAGACGACGCATCCGATGGCGCGTTCGGGACGAAGCACATCCCATTGGCGCCCGCCGGGATCGACGCTCTGGAGGGTGGACCCCTGCAAGGCTCCTCCATGACGGTGGAAATACCAGTAGGGAATGCCGTTCACGGCCGTGACCACGCCCGTGTCGTTTCCGAGAAGCGGCGCCATGGCATCGACGATGGCCGGAACGGAATGCGCCTTGAGGGACACGAAAACATAGTCCTGCGGTCCCAATGCGGAGGGATCGTCCGTGCAATTCAGGCGAGCGTTGTGTTGCTCGCCATCGATGAGCAGCGTCAAACCGTTCGACCGCATGGCCTCGAGGTGGGCGCCTCGCGCCACCAGGCTCACGTCGGCGCCGGCCCTGGCCAGTTGCACCCCGAGATAGCCCCCGATGGCTCCGGCCCCGTAGATACAGACTTTCATATGTCGCTCCCTCGTCCGGCCTCGGCTTTGCCGGTTGTCTTCTCGATGCATCCGTCGGGCACTGGGGCATCCGCTGGGGGCGCGATGCCGGAGGGCGACCTGATCGCTGCGACCAAAGCGCTCTCTCACTCCGATACCTTTCCGAGATCGTTTTGAGAAATTAATCCGTATGGCAGAAAATATGTCACCTTCCTGATTTGTCCGCAATACAAAAAACCATCCCGCTGGACGGAAATTAGCGGAAGGGTTATGTGCTTGGAGCCGGAACGAGGAGGAGGAGGTCCCATGACCGACACCGTAACGACGTTGCGACGGCGTGGCAGGCCATCGTCGGCGAACGGCGAGGGCAGCACGGAGGTGCAATCCCTCGATCGCGCCATCGTATTGCTGCAGATCTTAGCCGGCAGCGACGGGCTGGGGTTGAGCGAGGTGGCGCGGCAGGCCGAGCTGCCGCCGTCCACGGTGCATCGTCTGCTCGCGACGTTGCTTCGTCGCGGCCTCGTCAGCCAGGACCATGAGGCCGGGTCTTGGACGGTCGGGGTGGGCCTGTTTCGCATCGGATCCGCTTATCTGCGGATCAGGAAGCTCCCCGATATCGCACGACCGATCATTCGGGAGCTCTTGTCCGAGGTCGACGAGACCGTGAATGTCTCAATGCTCGACCGGAATGAAATCGTTTGCGTGGCCCAGGCCGAGAGTCATGCTGCGGTGCGCGCATTCTTCCGTCTCGGGCGGCGCCTTCCCTTGCACGCGTCCGCTGCCGGCAAGGCCATCCTGGCCTCCGGCTCGGAGTCGTTTCGGCGGGACATGCTGGCGAGCGCCACCCTCGAGCGGTTTACGATCAAGACGCATGGCAGTCGCGAAGCCTTGCTGGCCGACGTCGCCGAGACCGGCCGGCGTGGGTGGGCGTGCGACGACGAAGAGCACACGGTCGGCATGCGCTGCGTCTCCGCCGCCATACTGGACGAGCATCTCGATCCCATCGGCGCCGTTTCGATCTCGGCCCCGACCGTGCGGATGCCACCCGAGCGAATGGCCATACTGGGCGGACGCGTCAGATCGACGGCGCTCACACTGACCGAGCTTTTTTCGGGTCGGGTCCCTCGCCAGATCTGAACCAAGGCCGCTTCGGCTTCCTCACGGGTCTGCGAACTGCCGGTCCGGCTAGGCGCGAGACCAGGCCGGCGTGGGACGACATCATCCGATCCCGATGGTCGCCGTTCGCTGCGGGAGAACGGTTATGTTGCACTGCACACCTGCCATGCACTCCACCCCCTGTGCGAACCTGGTTGGCCAGTGTATCTGCGGCGAGGTCAGAATTCACCTAGCCGGGTACATCGAATGTCCAATGCTCGAACAGCTTCATGGCCGCCCTTGAAGCGGAACACCAATGGCGAGAAGATGACGAAAACCAATGTCGACGATCTGTCGAATGAAATCAGGACAGCGGATCGCGACATTGCGCAAGCTCCGGCTCAGCCGTCTTGGATGGAGACCTGGGCTTTCCCCGTCTATTCGGGATTGTCTGAGATCGTCTGACCTGATGCTGCGCGACCTTGCGGCGGCAGACGACTTCTCCGCCGAAACCTCGACTTCAAGAGGTCGGGGGGGTCGCGCCGCTCGCCTGAGTGAGCAATCCTCGCCTCAGGTTATGTCGCAGGATTTCCGTTTGACGTGCGCGTGAAACGCTTGGGCACACGAACTGTGCCGCGAACCATCCTACTGGACTGCTGCGTCCCAGGTTTAGGCCGGAAGCGAACCAACCAGTAGACTAATCGAACGAACTGGTTGGACTGACCGCCCACTACGAACGAAACCGTTGGGCCGGCGTTTCGAATTTCGCACTCAGCTCGGAAGCGAACGATCTCATTGGACGGTCGGGTGCTTGTGGCTCAGCCGACCATCTCGCTCGGCCGCTCTCTGCAGGCTTAGTCGGATCTCTGGTGAGCGTTCCCTGGTGTGTCCAGAAGCCGCCCGACGCGATCTAACACGGTGGGTAAGCGGCCTTTCCCGAACGAAGCCGATAGACTGGCTGACTTCAACCGCCCCCGTCGATCCTTGGGAACCATTTCGCTGGACCAGGTAGGCAGATCTCTTACTGCCCCGCTTACCTTCGTTTGAACTCAGGGGCTGCAGCGATTCACCGCTCGGGGGTGACCAGCGCCATTGCGGTCAGTCACTGCACTTGAATTGTGTATGGCTTAAAGAGCGGGACGTGGTTCCGGTCCAGCATGCGTATGACGAGATCGACTGTACCGGTGAAGCCAGGCTGCGACTTATACAGGATTTCCAGTCCGGGCCGCTTCACCTTATCACACGAAACACGGTCCGAGTTGGACGCGTAGGTGGGATATTCTGAGCGAAGGTGCTTGATGAATACTTGGCCGTTCGACGGAGGGCTAACGACGTCTGTCTGCTGGTATCCAAGGAAGTGACAATTGATATCCAGGTTCGTCGTCAATCCAATGCGGCTCATCTGCCCCGTCGGGACAACAGCGAGCGTATTGGGGAAGGAATAGGTTGTCTGAGCCTCAGCCATCGCTACCGAAGCCAACGTGGCGGACAAAACCAGTGATATGAGTGTGCAGCGCAAGATGTGCTCCTTCGATCGCTACATAATGGTCAGAGTAATGCAGATACACGGATCGGGGGTTGTCAAGGAAAACGGTACCTGTACGACGAAGATCCGCGCCAAACTTGTTCACAACACCGAGCCGATGGAAGCCGCACGAGGTGCGACAGAGCACCGGGGGTTTACCGCCGACGGCGTCGCCGCAGTGGAATGCGGCTGGTTGTTCGCAGCCTTCCATTTGTAGAAGGTGGGCGAGCTCACCCCGTATTTCCGGCAAAGCTCGGCAACGGTGATCCCCGCCTCCTGCTCCTTCAACACACCGACGATCTGCTCCTCGGTGAACCTCGATTTCTTCATTCGTCCGTCCTCTCAATGGGCCGGACTCTACCAATCGCTGGAGGAGTTTCAGGGGGTCATGTCAGGTCCGGCTTCTGCCACCGAGTCCACCCGATGGTTCGTTTATCCACCAGGATGGTTCGCGGCACACGAACTGGAGCGGGCGAAGGGAATCGAACCCTCGTATGCAGCTTGGGAAGCTGCCGTTCTGCCATTGAACTACGCCCGCAGCGTCTTCGCTGATAGCGACAAACACGCCGGTCCGCAAGCGATGGGGTATCGCTCCAAACTTCGAACGCACGTCGGAACGCAGGCGCGACCGGAGGCCTAGACGCTGCGGAGACAGCCGGCCCCGACCCTCGGGGCAAAGGTCGTGATGCTTTCGTGCATCGCGGCCGCTTGCCCATTGTGGGTTCAGAATCGCGTGACGATCTCGGCCATGGCGGGCCGGGCCCGATCCTCGACCGTGACGGTCGGGCGGCCGACATGGACGAAGCCGACCAGCCGCTCGTGTTCGGCGAGCCCCAGGGCCGCGCCGACCCGCGCGTCGTAGCTGTACCATTCCGTCAGCCATGCCGTCACGAAGCCGAGGGCGCAAGCCGCCACCACGAGGTTCATGGCGACCGCCCCCGCCGACAGGAGCTGTTCCCACTCGGGGATTTTCGCGTGGGAAGCGGCGCGTGACACCACCGCAATGACGGCCGGCGCGTGCTCCAGGCGCCTGCGCTCCAGCGCGAGCCGGGCCGACGCCGCGTCCGGATTGTCGGCCGCGAAGATCGACGCGATGACCTCTCCGGCCCTGGCGCGCCCGTCGCCCTCGAACACGATGAAGCGCCACGGCGCCAGCTTGCCATGGTCCGGCACGCGGGCCGCGATGCCCAGAATGATGTCCATCTCGTCGGGCGTGGGTCCCGGTCCGGCCATGGTCATGGGCGGCACGGACCTGCGGGTCTGCAGGAGCGCGATCGTCGGATTGGTCGTGCTATCGGTCATCGGGGTGGCAAAGCACGGATGTGCCGCGGCTTCAAGCCAAGGATCCGCGGGGCGGTCGCCGAGCGGCGCGCCTTGATGCGGGCGGAATCCTCGGCCATCCCGGTCCTCTCCCGACATCTCCCGCTTCCGGCCTTCTTTTGCTTCGACCCGCCCTGCTCCGCCGCACCGCCGTTCTGCTGGTCCTGGCATCGGTGCCGGTCCTTCCGGCCGACGCCCAGCAGGCCGGCACGCAGGTGCAACCCGCCGTGGCGGGGCCCAGCACTCCGGCTCCGTCGGGAACGCCGGGACCGGCTTCGCCAGGCTCCGCCGGTGGGCCAGCGCCGCAGAGTGCCCCGGCCTCGCCGGGGCCTCGCGGTCCGGGCGAGGTTCCGGAACCCGGCCACGGCATCCTTCATCTGTCCGCTACCCTGACGGGCGATCCGCCATTGGTCCGCAACGGCCTGCTGTGGCGCGTCTTCGCCGACGTTGCCGCCCTCGACGGGACCCACAAGGTCGTGGCTCAATCGGCCGATCCGCAACCGGCCTTCAACCTGCCGGATGGCACCTATGTGGTCCATGCGACTTACGGCTATGCCGGCGCCATGCGGCGGATCTCGGTCCTCGACAAGGTGACGAGCGAGCGCGTCAATCTCAATGCCGGCGCCATCGAGGTCGACGGCACGCTGGGCGACGCGCCGATCCCGCCCGACAGGCTGTCGCTCAAAATCTTCGTACCCGACCACAGCAACCCCGAAGCCAAGCTGGTGGTGGCCAGCGCCAAGCCGGGCCAGGTGATCTGCTTGCCGGAAGGGAGCTACCACATCGTCTCGACCTACCTCGATACCGAGGGGGTGGGCTCGCTGACGCCGGTCAGCAACACCAATTCCATGGTCAGCGCGGACCTCCGCGTGCAGGCCGGCAAGCTCCTGCAGGCAACCGTGAAGCACCGTGCCGCCATGCTGACGCTGAAGCTCGTCAACGCGCCTGGCGGCGAGGCCCTGGCCAATACGAGCTTCACCATCCTGACGCCGGGCGGCGATGTGATTCGCGAACTGATCGGTGCTTTCCCATCGCTGGTGCTGGCCGAGGGCGACTACGTGGCAATCGCCCGCCACGCCGGCAAGACCTTCCAGTCCGAGTTCAAGGTGCAATCCGCCCTCGACCGCGACGTGGAAGTCATCGCACATTGATGGGCCGATTCCGTCGCCGGGAACAAACATCCATGCAGACCTTCTTCGTCGAGATCAAATGCGCCCTCGGCAAGACCTATAATGTGGCGAGTGCCCTGGCCGAGGCCGAGATCGCCTCCGAGATCTATTCCATCGCGGGCGATTACGACATACTGGCCAAGTTCTACGTGTCGAACGAGACCGACATCGGCCATTTCGTCGGCGACAAGGTCCAGCCGATCGTTGGCATCGTCGACACACGCACCATCATTACGTTCAAGGCGTTCTAGGCCTCTCGGTCCGCGGCAAGGCCGGCCGCCGCCGACCGCGGCTCCAAAACGCTTGATGCCGGCGCCGCGCGGCGCGACACTCCGAGCCATCGTCACGCGTTCCGAGAGTTCCTCATGCGATTCACCCCGCTTGCGCTCGTCACCTGCCTCGGCCTCGCGGGCGGGGTCCAAGCCGCCGAGCCCGACCCCTATATCTTCGACGTCCTGGCGCTGCAGCCCTACAGGGGGAACCTCGCCCGCCTCGTGAAGACCAGGGAGGCGCCCGATTGGGTCAAGGCGATCGTGAGCCAGGGCGAAGGCACGGCGGTTCCGTCGAAGAGCGTCGACATCGGCGGCACGCCCTATCGACTCGACCGCGTCTGCAAGGTCCATGACTGCGCCGGAAACACGCTCGACGTGCTCTGGGCACCGCGCGGCGCCAAGGTCTGGGCCGCGCTGGTCGATGGCGGCAAGCCGGCCTTGTTGCTGGGCGATCCGAAGCCGCCGCAGGCGAAGGCCTTGCAGGAGGCAGCGGCTGCGGCCCCTGCCGCTCCCGCGGCTGCGGCCCCTGCCGCTCCCGCGGCTGCAACGCCGATCGCGCCTCCGACAGCGGACTTGCCCGCTTCCTCTGCGACAGCGCCGGCCACGATGCCGGCCGCCGAGGCGCCGAAGTGAGAAGCCGCGCTACTCCGCGGCTTCCGCCACCGCCGCGGACGTGATGGTCCGCCGCAGGTCGGGGGCGACCGCCTCATCGACGAGTGCGGCCAGCACGGCTTCCGCACTGCCGGCCGTCTGCTCCGGCGAGCCCAGCCGGCGCATCGACACGCTGCGCTCCGCCGCTTCCTTGCGGCCCACCACGAGCAGCACCGGGATCTTGGCCATCGAGTGCTCGCGCACCTTGTATGGAATCTTCTCGTTGCGCAGGTCGCCCTCGACCCTGAGGCCCATGCGGCGCGCCTCCGCGATCAACTGGAGCGCGTAATCGTCGGCGTCCTGGGTGATGGTCGCCACCACGATCTGCACGGGCGACAGCCACAGCGGCATATGCCCGGCGTAATGCTCGATCAGGATGCCGGTGAAGCGTTCGAGCGAGCCGAACATGGCCCGGTGCAGCATCACGGGCGTGACCTTGTCGCTTGCCTGGTCGATGTAGAACGCGCCGAAACGGCTTGGCAGGTTGAAATCGACCTGCAGCGTGCCGCACTGCCAGTCGCGGCCGATGGCGTCGCGCAGCACGTATTCGAGCTTCGGTCCGTAGAAGGCTCCCTCGCCGGGGTTGATCGAGGTCGCGACGCCGCGCGCCGCCACGTTCTCCAGCACGCGCCCCAACGCCGCCTCGGCCTTGTCCCAGACCGCGTCCGAGCCGACGCGCTTCTCGGGCCGCGTCGACAATTTGATCGCCACGTCGTCGAAGCCGAAATCCGCATAGATCGACAGGATCAGGTCGTTGACCTTCAAGCACTCGGCCATGATCTGGTCGTCGGTGCAGAAGATGTGCGCGTCATCCTGCGTGAAGGCGCGTACCCGCATCACGCCATGCAGGGCGCCCGATGGTTCGTAACGATGCACGGTACCGAATTCCGCAATCTTCAAAGGAAGATCGCGATAGCTCTTCAGGCCATTCTTGAAGATTTGGACGTGGCCCGGGCAGTTCATCGGCTTCAGGGCGAAGACGCGGTCGTCCTCGGTCGTCGTGACGAACATGTGCTCGCGGTAGGTTTGCCAATGGCCCGAGGTCTCCCAGAGCGACCGGTCGAGGATCATCGGCGTGTTGACCTCGATATAGCCCGCCGCTTCCTGCCGCCGACGCATGTAGCCGATCAGGGTCTGGAACAGGTTCCAGCCCTTGGGATGCCAGAAGATCGTGCCGGGGCCTTCTTCCTGGAAGTGGAACAGGTCCATCTCGCGGCCGAGGCGGCGATGATCGCGTTTGGCCGCCTCCTCCAGGCGCTTCAGGTGCGCGTCAAGATCCTCCTGCCTCGCAAAGGCCGTGCCGTAGATGCGCGACAGCATGGGATTGTTGGAATCACCGCGCCAGTAGGCACCCGCCACCTTCATCAGCTTGAAGGCCGTGCCGACCTTGCCGGTCGAGGTCATGTGGGGCCCGCGGCACAGATCCAGCCAGTCTCCTTGCCGGTAGATCTTGAGATCCTGGTCGGCCGGGATCGCGTCCACGAGTTCGACCTTGAAGGCCTCGCCGCGCTGCTCGAAGAAGCTGCGGGCCTGGTCACGACTCCAGACCTCCTTGGTGAAGGGCTGGTCGCGGGCCACGATCTCGCGCATGCGCTTCTCGATCGCCGCGAAGTCCTCGGGCGTGAAAGGCTCGTCGCGGAAGAAGTCGTAGTAGAAGCCGTCCTCGATCACCGGGCCGATCGTCACCTGCGTGCCCGGATGGAGACCCTGCACCGCCTCGGCCAGCACGTGGGCGGCGTCGTGCCGGATCAGGCCGAGGACGCGGGGATCGTCGCGGGTCAGGAACTCGATGCCGGCGTCGGCCTCCAGCGGGTCGCCGAGATCGGACAAGATCCCGTCGCGCGCCACGGCAACGACGCGCTTGGCGAGGGACGGCGAGATGGACTTGGCCACGTCGAGGCCGGTCGTGCCGGCCGGATAGGATCGGCGGGCCCCGTCGGGGAAGGTCAGTTCGATCAAGGCCATGCTCCTTCAAGCTCAGTCGCCGAAACGGATCGGCGTAAGCGGCGCGCGCGGTCGAGCCCTCCCCCCGCAGGGGCGGCCCTTGGTCAGGGGCGCGATGAGGCGCTACAGCAAAGGCCGGACACGCGCAATGTGTCCCTCGCATCGCCCGTCCGCTGTTCCACGGTGCAGAGGACCCGCCAGCTTGGTCCACCGAGGTCTCTGCCCGCGATCTTGCCGGGCATGACGCTTCGGTTAAAGTGGTGCATCGATTTTGGCACCCACGCCGATGCACGCATTGCGTATCTTGTTCCTGGTGCTTGCGGTGGCCCTCCTGGGGCTGCTCGGCTGGCGCGCGACCGCACTTCATCCGCAGGTGGCCGGGGTCGTCCCCGCGCGGGCCGACAAACCGCCGTCGCTCCCGCCTGTCCATGTTAGCCCAGAGGAACGGCTCGAGGAGGTCCCCGAGTTCGCGAGCTTCTACGGCAAGCTGAGGAGCGATTTCCCGCACGATTACGCCGCCCTGGTCGAGCAGATGGCGAAGCGCTCCACGATGCCGACCGGCAAGGCGGCCATCTGGGACGCCATGCGCGACCTCCAGCAATCGCAGGGCATTCTCGCGGCTCAGGCCGGGCTTACCGCGCTCGACGGCTATTTCGGCGCCCGTCAAGCGGTGCTCGACGGGCTCGCCCCCCTGAATGCCCGGGAATGCGTCGATTTCCTCTACGGTTTCACGAACCCGTCGATCGCCGATTTCACCGAGGCCCACCGCGGCCTTGTGGCGACCCTGGCGGATCGGCAAATGGCTGCCATCGAGGACGGACGGTTCCGCCACCTCGCCCGGTCATCCCCGACCAACGCCGACCTCGACGCCCTGTCGGCGGCCCTGACGTCCCGGCAGGTCTCGCCCCAGGAGGTCGGCGTTCTCCTCGACGGCACCACGCCGGATCCGCCGCTCACCGACACGAGGCTCTGCGCGTTGGGCCGCCTCTATCTCGACGTGCTGCACGATCTCCCGGCCGACACGCGGCAGCGGATCTATGGCTTGGCGGCGGAACTGCTGGCGCGATCCTGATGATCCCGGCGGACCGGCATCCGCCACCGGCCGTAGCGCCAAGGGCGCCAGGGCTCGATGGGATCGCACCGGAGCGGCACGGGGTCGTAGCCCCAGGCCCCCCAGGGGTTGCATCGGCAGAGCCGGGCCGAGGCCATCCACATGCCGGGCCAAGGGCCATGCAGCCGAACGGCTTCGACGGCGTAATCGGAACAACTCGGAAGGTAGCGGCACCGGCGACCGACCAGCGACGAGAATGTCAACTGGTAGACGCGGATCGCGCCGACCACGAGGCGACCCGGCCAGGACAGGTCCGGAGGGACGCGCTCGATCATGCGGGCCTCAGCCGGCGAGCCGAGCCGGACCGGCCGCCTGCGCGGCCTTCTCGACAGCGTCGACCACGGCTTCGAACGTCAGCAGCGTCGAGGCATGGCGCGCCTTGTAATCCCGGACGGGTTCGAGGATCGCGCAGTCCGCCCATCGTCCCGCAGGCGGCATGCCGCCAGCCTTCAGCATGGCCCGCATGGTGTCGCGCAACGCCCGGAGTTCGTCGGGGCTGCTGCCCAAGACGTTCCGGGCCATGATGGAGGACGAAGCCTGGCCGAGCGCGCAAGCCTTCACGTCATGGGCGAAATCCGCCACCATACCGTCCGCGCCTAGCGCGACGTCGATCGTCACGGTAGAGCCGCAGAGCTTCGAATGGGCGGTCGCGGTGGCGTCCGGCGATGGCAGGCGCCCGATCCTCGGCAGGTTGGCCGCGAGTTCGAGAATGCGGTCGTTGTAGATGTCGCTCAACATGAGGGCGGTAGCTTCGCGAAAGGGACGGTTCGATCCGATATATGCAGCGGGCGAGGATTCCGCGAGACCATCGCGGCGAGCGGGTGAGACATGATGCATGAAGGCCCAGCACGTGATCCGTCGATCGAGGAGACCACACGGTTCGAGCCGCGGTTCGATGCGGCCGGGCTGATCACATGTGTGACGGTCGGGCCGCATGGCGGAGTTCTCATGGTGGCCCACATGAACCGGGACGCGCTGCGGCTGACGCTGCAGACCGGCACCGTCCATTACTGGTCGCGGTCGCGGCAGGCGCTGTGGCGCAAGGGCGACACGTCGGGACAGGTACAGAAACTGATCGAACTTCGGGTCGACTGCGACCAGGACGTTCTGATGGCACGTGTCGAGGTCGGCGGCGACGGCGGTGCCTGCCACACGGGCCGGCCGACCTGCTTCTACCGCCGCGTGGAGGCCGATGGCGAAACGCTGTCCCTCGCGGAGCCTGCATGAGCGAACGATCAAGTCCGCTTTAAGCCGGCGATACCTTCAGGCGGTCCCGATGTAGTCCAGCATGGCCTGCCGCTCGGTTTCGATTTCGGCGATGCGGAACTTCACGAGATCCCCGATCGAGACCAGGCCCGTGAGGCGGCCATTCTCGACCACGGGGATGTGGCGGAACCGGCCCTCGGTCATGCGCTCCATAAGTTGCAGCACGCCGGTGTCCTCGGTCGCCGTGACGACCCGGGACGTCATGTGTTTCGACACCGAGTCGTCGAGCGCCTTGACGCCTCCGCCCGCCAGAGCCCTTATGACGTCGCGTTCGGAGAAGATGCCGAGCACGATCCCGTCGGCGCCTGTCACCACGACGGCGCCGATGGACTTCTCATTGAGCATCCGAGCGACCTCGCCCACGGTCCGGTGCGGCGCCGAGGTCACCACGTCGCGCCCCTTGCTGGACAGAATCAGCGAAAGCGTCGTCATTCTCGCCTCCCTTGGTGGCGAGACCCTTCCCGAACCGGGCGGGTCGGCCCACGGGATGCAGCATGAGCCTGTCGGAGACGACCCGCAAGCCGGGAGTTACGTCGCCCGGAGTACCCGCCCGGACGCGCCGTTCGCTCGCCGCGATGCGCCGCTCGATTACGATGATCGACGTGGTCTTGGGATCGGCCAGGAACATCGCCCCATAGGTGAGGGTCCCCGAACGCGACACACGCCGACCGAGCCCGGCCGGAAGATGTTGCCCGGCGCGGGCGCTATTCTCCGTCGTGTGCGCGCCCGACCGGAAGCTTCAGGCGGCGTTAGAGCAAGCCGGCGCCCCGAGCCCATTTGTACTTCGCGCCGAGCACCTCCACCGGGAGTTCGGTCGAGTAGGCATAGGCCGGAATACCGTTCAGGTAGAGGTATTCTGCCGCTTCCTCGACTTCGACGTCGCCGGCGAGCGACGCGACCATCGGCTTCTCGATGCCCTTGGCCTTCATCTCCTCCTTCACTTCGACCATCAGCTTGGCGAAGACCATGGGCGGGGTCACGATCGTGTGCCAATAGCCCAGGATCAGCGCGTGGATGCGCGGGTCCTCGAGGCCGAGCTTGACGGTGTTCTTATACGTCAAGGGAGGCTCGCCGCCCGTGATGTCGACCGGGTTGCCAGCCGCTCCGAAGGGCGGAATGAACTTCCGGAACGCCGCATCGAGATCGGCCGGCATCGCCATCAGGGACAGGCCATTGTCGACGCAACTGTCGGACAGGAGCACGCCCGAGCCCCCGGCACCCGTGATGATGACGACGTTCTCGCCCTTGGGCGTCGGCATCACCGGAATGCCCCGCGCGAACTCGAGAAGCTGCCGCAGCGAACGGGCGCGGATCACGCCGACCTGCTTGAAGACGTCCTCGTAGATCTTGTCGTTGCCCGCGAGCGCGCCGGTATGGGACGCGGCTGCCTTGGCGCCGGCCGTCGTGCGGCCTGCCTTGAGGACCACGATCGGCTTCTTTTTGGAGACGCGCTTGGCGGCTTCCGCAAAGGCGCGGCCGTCCTTCAGGTCCTCGAGATGCTGGGCGATGATGTTGGTGTTCGGGTCCTGCTCGAAGAAGGCCAGCAGGTCGTCCTCGTCGATGTCGGACTTGTTGCCGAGACCGACGATGGCCGAGACGCCCATCTTGGCCGAGCGCGAGAAGCCGATGATGGCCATGCCGATGCCCCCCGACTGGGATGACAGCGCGGCCGAGCCCCTGACGTCGTAGGCCGTGCAGAAGGTCGCGCAAAGATTTTCCGGCGTGTAGTAGAAACCGTAGATGTTCGGTCCCATCAGCCGGATGTTATACTTCTTGCCGACCGCGACGATCTCGTCCTGCAGCTCCGGCTCTCCGGCCTCGGCGAAGCCCGACGGAATCAGGACCGCGCCGGGGATCTGCTTCTCGCCGCACTCGGTCAGCGCGCCCGCCACGAACTTGGCCGGGATCGCGAAGACCGCGGTGTCGATCACCCCGGGCACGTCCTTGACCGACTTGTAGGCCTTGTAGCCCAGGATCTCTTCGGCCTTGGGGTGAACGGGATAGATATCGCCCTTGTAGCCGCCGTTGATGAGGTTCTTCATGACGGAATTGCCGATCTTGCCGGCTTCCGCGGAGGCGCCGATCACCGCGACCGCCTTGGGCCGCATGATGCGGTTCATCGCCGTGACGATCTCGTCCTGCGTGTGGGTCGCCTTGCGCGGCTCGTAGGCGAAATCCACCACGATGCGGACGTCGGCCGCGACTGCGTCGTCCTTGGTCGCGAAGACCGGGTTCAGGTCGAGTTCGATGATTTCGGGAAAATCGCTGACCAGTTGCGATACCCTGACGATGATGTCCGCAAGCGCGTCGCGGTTGACGGCGTCGCCTCCACGCACGCCGTGCAGCATCTCCTTGGCCTGGATGCCGTCCAGCATGGACAAGGCATCGTCCTTGGTGGCGGGCGCGAGCCGGAAGGTGATGTCCTTGAGGACTTCGACCAGCACGCCGCCGAGGCCGAAGGCCACGAGCTTGCCGAAGGAGCCGTCGGTGATGGAGCCGACGATCACTTCGGTGCCGCCCTTCAGCATCTGCTGGACCTGGATGCCCTCGATCTTGGCGTCTGCCTTGTAGCTCTTGGCGTTGGCCAGGATCTTGGCGTAGCCGGCCTTGGCCTCCTCGGCCGAGGCTACGCCGACGATGACACCACCGGCTTCCGTCTTATGCAGGATGTCGGGGGAGACGATCTTCATCACCACCGGGAACCCCATGTCGGCGGCAGCCTTGGCGGCGTTCTCTGCCGAGGTAGCGACCATTTCCTTCGGTACCGGGATCCCGTAGGCATCGCACAGCAGTTTGCCTTCGGGCGCCGTGAGGCTCGTCCGGCCCTCCGCCCGGACTTTGTCCAGGATGCCGCGTATTTGCCCGCTGCTGCCGCGCGTCGTCGCTTGAACGTCCATGAGTCTGCTCCCACTCGTTTCTGCAGTCAGGGCGCGACTACGCCGCAGACCAGTTTGTCAGCTATGGCATTTGGCATACCACGACTGGACTTTGTCAAGTCTCGGCCGAGGGCTCGTGCATCCGCCGACACCGCCCATGCCCGGGCGAAGCCCATCCGACCATGGCCGATAGTAACGACAGGCTGATTGACAGTCTGGCATTTGGCATGCCAACATTGCTGACAATGAGCAGGCGTTGACGACGACGGTGATGCAGTGGGTGGCCCGTAACAGCGGGATGCCCTCATCAGGCCGATCCAAAACAGGCGCTTCCGTCGAACCCTGGGGAGGACCAAAGCCCGATGGCGACCATCGCACCCCGCATGATACCCCAACCTCGACAGCCGTATGCGGCTTGCCGGCGAACATGTCTTCGTCGTGCCGAAGCCGGTCAGCGGTTTGGAGCCAGCGTGCTCGCGGTCACCTCGCCAAGTCTGGCGCGCTTGGTTGCGCCGATGAATCATGCTGCCGGACACTGGCAGGATTATTGATCGGCTCCGCCGCGCCGTAGAGGCAGAGCGTCCTGGTTGGTCCTGTTTTCCCGCGTGTTTGACGCTTCTCTCATAAGCCCGTAGTGCGGGATCGGACGAACGGCCGGGCGCGCACACGCTCAGGCTCGCGGAGCAAGCCAAACGCTTCTCCAAACGGCCAGACGGCGACACAGTGCAGCCAAGTATCTTCGGGAGGACGCGGCATGTCCGCATTAGTGCAGAACATCGATGCAAGCAAAGCCGAGGTCGAGCCACAGCAGGACCTGACGGACGGCTTCCACCTCGTCATCGATGCGCTTAAGCTCAACGGCATCAGGACCATCTACGGCGTGCCAGGGATTCCGATCACGGACTTCGGCCGGATGGCACAGGCCGAAGGCATCCGCGTGATCTCGTTCCGGCACGAGCAGAACGCCGGCAACGCGGCGGCGATCGCCGGTTACCTGACGAAGCAGCCCGGCATCTGCCTCACGGTATCGGCGCCCGGCTTTCTCAACGGGCTTACGGCCCTGGCCAATGCCACGACCAACTGCTTCCCGATGATCCTGATCAGCGGCTCCTCCGAGCGCGAGGTCGTCGACCTGCAGCAGGGCGATTACGAGGAGATGGACCAGCTGGCCATCGCCAAGCCGCTCTGCAAGGCGGCCTTCCGGGTGCTGCATGCGGCGGACATCGGCATCGGGGTGGCGCGTGCGATCCGCGCCGCCGTCTCGGGGCGTCCGGGGGGCGTCTATCTCGATCTGCCGGGCAAGCTTTTCGGTCAGGTGATGGAGGCCGAGGCTGGCGCAAGATCGCTCATCAAGGTCATCGATCCGGCGCCGGCCCAGCTGCCCGCTCCGGGTGCGGTCAAGCGTGCGCTCGACGTGCTCAGAAACGCCAAACGCCCCTTGATCATCCTGGGCAAGGGCGCCGCCTACGCGCAGGCCGATGATGCTATCCGCGGGCTGATCGAGAAAAGCGGCATTCCTTTCCTGCCCATGAGCATGGCCAAGGGCCTTCTGCCCGACACGCATCCGCAATGCGCGGGCGCGGCGCGCTCGACGGTGCTGAAGGATTCCGACGTCGTCGTGCTGATCGGCGCGCGCCTCAACTGGCTCCTGTCGCACGGCAAGGGCAAGAGCTGGGGCGAGCCAGGCTCCAAGAAATTCATCCAGATCGACATCGACCCCAAGGAGATGGACAGCAACATCGAGATCGCGGCTCCGCTGGTCGGCGATATCGGCTCCTGCGTCTCGGCTCTGCTCAAGGGGATCGACGGCAAGTGGCCCGCTTCGCCCGCCGAATGGACCGACGCCGTCAAGGCGAAAAGGGACGACAACATCGCCAAGATGGCGCCGAGGTTGATGAAGAACTCGGCGCCGATGGATTTCCACGGCGCGCTCGGTGCCTTGCGCACCATCATCAAGGAGCGGCCTGACGCCATCCTGGTCAATGAAGGCGCCAACACGCTCGATCTCGCACGCGGCATCATCGACATGTACCAGCCGCGCAAGCGCCTGGACGTGGGAACCTGGGGCGTGATGGGCATCGGCATGGGCTTCGCCATCGCGGCCGCGATCGAGACCGGCAAGCCCGTGCTGGCGGTGGAGGGCGACAGCGCCTTCGGGTTCTCCGGCATGGAAGTGGAAACGATCTGCCGGTACCGCCTTCCGATCTGTATCGTGATCTTCAACAATGACGGCATCTATCGGGGAACGGACGTCAATCCTACAGGGGGCTCGGATGCCGCGCCGACCGTCTTCGTCAAGGGTTCGCGCTACGACAAGATGATGGAAGCCTTCGGCGGCACTGGCGTCCATGTGACGACTCCCGACGAGCTGAAGGGCGCCGTGAACGAGGCGATGGACTCCGGCAAACCGACCCTCATCAATGCGGTGATCGACCCGGCGGCCGGCAGCGAGAGCGGCAGGATCGGCAACCTCAACCCGCAAAGCAAGCTTCGCAAGAAGCCGACGCAGTAGACCGGTTCGGTGGAACGATGAGCGGCCTGTTCTCAAGGGAGCAGGCCCACTGCAAGGCGATCTGATCAACTTCGAGAGGATATCATGACCAAGGCACTGGACGGCGTCCGCATCCTCGATTTCACCCACGTGCAATCGGGCCCGACCTGCACCCAGCTCCTCGCATGGTTCGGTGCCGACGTGATCAAGGTCGAGCGCCCCGGGGTCGGCGACATCACGCGCGGGCAGTTGCGTGACGTTCCCAATGTCGACAGCCTGTATTTCACGATGCTGAATTCGAACAAGCGTTCGATCACCATCGATTCCAAGAACCGCACCGGCAAAGAGGTGCTCGAATCCCTGATCAAGACCTGCGATGTCCTGGTCGAGAATTTCGCGCCGGGTGCCCTCGACCGCATGGGCCTGACCTGGGCCCATATCCAATCGATCAATCCGCGCATGGTCCTGGCGTCCATCAAGGGTTTCGGTCCCGGAAAATACGAAGATTGCAAGGTCTACGAGAATGTCGCCCAATGTGCCGGCGGCTCGGCCTCGACGACCGGCTTCCGCGACGGTCTCCCGTTGGTGACGGGCGCTCAGATCGGCGACAGCGGCACCGGCCTGCATCTGGCTCTGGGCATCGTCGCGGCGCTGCTCCAACGCGAGAAGACCGGGCATGGGCAGAAGGTCACCGTGGCCATGCAGGACGGCGTGCTGAACCTTTGCCGGGTCAAGCTCCGCGACCAGCAGCGGCTCGATCACGGTCCTTTGCAGGAATACAGCCAGTTCGGCGAAGGTATCGCGTTCGGCGATGCCGTGCCGCGCGCCGGCAACGATTCCGGCGGTGGCCAGCCCGGCCGCATCCTGAAGTGCAAGGGCTGGGAGACCGACCCCAACGCCTACATCTATTTCATCACCCAGGCGCCGGTCTGGGAAGCGATCTGCGATGTGATCGGCGAGCCGGGGTGGAAGACGGATCCGGGTTACGCGAAGCCGGCAGCGCGCTTGCCGAAACTCAACCAGATCTTCTCCAGGATCGAAGCATGGACCATGACCAGGACCAAGTTCGAGGCCATGGACATCCTGAACGAGTTCGACATCCCGTGCGGACCGATTTTGTCGATGCGGGAGATCGCCGAGGAGCCGTCGCTGCGCGACACCGGCACGGTCGTCGAGGTCGACCATCCGAAGCGCGGCCCCTATCTGACGGTCGGCAATCCGATCAAGATGTCCGACAGTCCGACCGAAGTCACCCGCTCCCCCCTGCTTGGCGAGCACACCGAAGAGGTTCTGCGCGACGTGCTCGGCTTCGATGATCGCCGCATCGACGAGATCAAGGCGAGCGGAGCCCTGGGCGAATTCGTTCCGCCGCGGCCCAAGGAGGTGAGCCTCGGGGGTGACGTCGTCGCGGTCGAGTAAGACCCATGATCCTGCAGGAGTTCCAAGCGAAACGGATCCTGGCGCGCTTCGGTGTCGCGGTGCCCTCGGGGGAGGTCGCGGTCACCCCCAGGGAGGTGCGCGACATTGCCCAGCGTCTGGGGACCTCGGCTCTGGCGGTCAAAGCCCAGATCCGGGCCGGCGGGCGCGGGAAGGCCGGTGGCGTGTCCCTGGTCCGCTCCGCCGACCTCGCCGAAAAGGCTGCGCAGGAACTGCTCGGGCGACGCCTCGTGACCGAGCAAAGCGGACCCAACGGGCAGCTGGTGAAGCGCCTGCTGGTCGAAGCCGGCATAGAGCCGGCACGCACCCTGTATCTGTCGCTGCTGATCGACGCATCCGTCGGCGAGGTCGTCCTCGTCGCGAGTCCCGAGGGCGGAGGCGAAGTCGAGGACAGGATACTGTCCGGTGAGGCCGAGATCGAGCGGCTTCCGCTCGGAACGGGGCGGCACGCGTTGGGGGCGGCCGATGTCGCGGCCTTGGCGCTGCGGCTGGGGTTGAAGGGAGATGAGGTCGGGGCGTTCACGAAGCTCGTCGAAGACATCAGGCGAGCCTTCACCGAACTCGATGCGAGCCTGATCGAGATCAACCCCTTGGCCGTCATGCGGGACGGCAGTCTCATGGCGCTCGACGTCAAGATGATGATCGATGACAACGCCCTGTTCCGCCAACCGTCGCTCGCTGTGTTGCGCGACGACGACGAGGAAGCCGAGCTCGAAGTCAGAGCCCAGCAAAAGCAATTGAATTACGTGCGGATGGACGGCAACATCGGGTTGGCCGCGAATGGAGCCGGACTGGGCTTGGCGACCCTCGACATGGTGCGCGAAGCAGGGGGTCGGCCGGCCAATTTCATGGACATCCGTACGACGGCCAGAAGCCTGGACGTGGCCCATGGATTCGGCCTCCTGCTCGATAACCCCAACGCGCGCGTGCTGCTGATCAACGTCCACGGCGGGGGCATGCAGCCCTGCGACGTGATCGTCGACGGGCTCGGCATCGCCATGCGCCGCACCGGCCGCACTTTGCCGACGGTGGTTCGCCTCGCCGGCACCAACGCGGTCTTCGCCCGGTCGCGATTCAGGAACTTCGGCTGTCGCGTCATTGAAAGCGCCGACATGTGGGCTGCCGCCACCCAGGCGGTCGCGGCCGCGGGGCGATAGCAGATCATGGCGATCCTCATCGATTCCGGGACGCGTGTCCTCTGCCAGGGTATGACCGGCTGGGCCGGGACCCATCACACGGTCAGTATGATCGAATACGGAACACGCGTGGTCGCGGGTGTGACGCCGGGCAAAGGCGGAACCACGCATCTCGACCTGCCGGTGTTCGACACGGTGGCGGATGCCGTGAGGGACACCCGCGCGACCGCCAGCATGGTGTTCGTGCCGCCCGCGAACGCCGCCGCCGCCATGATCGAGGCCATCGAAGCCGAAATACCCCTCGTCGTCACCATTACGGAACGCGTACCGATCCATGACATGGTGCGGGTCCGGGCCGCGCTCTCCGGATCCCGCACCAAGCTCGTGGGCCCGAATTCCCAGGGGATCCTGACGCCCGGCTCGTGCAAGATGGGCGTGATGGCGACCGGCAGCGAGCGGCCCGGCGGCGTCGGCATCATCTCGCGATCCGCGTCCTTGACCAGCGAAGTCGTGGCGCAGGTCTCCGCGGCCGGTCTCGGCCAGTCGACGACCGTGGGGGTCGGGGGGGACTCGATCCATGGCTTGAGTATGCGGGATTGCCTGGAACTCTTCCTCGCCGATCCTGCGACCAAGGGCATCGTCCTGATCGGCGAGATCGGCGGGGCGGAGGAACAGGACGTCGCGCATTACCTCGATGCCGCGAGGCCGAAGATACCGATCGTGGCGCTCGTGGTGGGCCGCCACGCACCCGTCGAGCGTCGGATGGGTCATGCCGGGGCTTTGACGATGAACGGCCGGGACGCGGCCGGTGCCAAGATCGCCGCGCTCGAAGCGGCCGGCGTCGCCATCGCGTCGAGCCCACACCTCGTCGGCGAGACGATCAGGCTGAGGCTCGGTTCCAGGGCCTGAGCCCTCGCTCGAGCCGTTCAAACCGGCTGCGCCAGGGGTCCCCACGGGAACTGGCCGCTTCGCATCACGCGTGTCGTCGGCGCGCAGCATTCGGAGATGACGAAGCGTTGATGTCCTGGCGAGCGCTAACCGATCGTCCGCGAGCCTTCAACGGGAGCCAGCGGGGTGTAGAGCCCGGCTTGCCGGCCCCGTTCCTGCACCAGGGCCAGCATGACGTCGATCGTCGGCGTGGCAACGCCGCACAGCCGGCCGAGTTCCTGGACGGAGGCCACGATCGCGTCGATCTCCAGTGATCGACCTCGTTCGAGGTCCTGCAGCATCGACATCTTGTGACCCACGACAGCCCCGGCTGCCGCAAGCCGCCGATCGATCATGTCGTTCGGGATTGGGATGCCAAGCGCGTCGGACACCGCTTTGGCCTCGCGCATCAACGTTCTGCAAAGGGTGCCCAGCGCCGGCTCGTGCACGATCCTGTCGAGCGTCGCGTGGGTGAGCGCGCTGATAGGGTTGAAGCAAACGTTGCCCCAGAGTTTCAGCCAGACGTTCCAGCGGATCCCGTTGCGGATCGGGGCCTCGAAGCCTGCGGCCGTCATGGCTTCGGACAAGGCGACGATGCGGTGAGAGCGGGATCCGTCGGGCTCGCCCAGGGTGAATCGATTGAGCGCCTGGTGTTCGATGACGCCGGGTTCGACCACCTCGCACGCCGGATCGACGACGCAACCGATGGCGCGTTCGGGGCCGAGGAGCCGCCATTGCCGCGCGCCGGGATCGACGGTGTCGAGATGACGTCCCTCGAATGGGCCCCCTTCCTTATGGAAATACCACCAAGGAATGCCGTTCATGGCCGAGACGACGGCGGTGTCGGCTCCGAGCAACGGCGTGAACTGCGCCGCGCTCTCGTAAGCCTGATGCGCCTTGAGGGCGCAGATGACGTAGTCCTGCGGCCCGAAGTCGTTCGGATCGGCGCTGGCCGGAACGCGCACGCGCCTTGTTTGACCGGAGATCAGCAGCGTCAAGCCGCGATCCTGAATGGCTTTGAGATGGTCGCCCCGGGCGATGACGCAGACCTCGCACCCGGCACGGGACAACTCAACGGCCATGTAACCGCCGATCGCTCCCGCGCCGAAGATGCAGACCTTCATGGCTTACTCGGCCGGATGAGCCTCGAGCAGTTCGGCTGATTTGGCCGACAGGCGCAGCGGCCGAAGCACGAAGAGCGCCAGAGCCACCACGATGAAGTTCATGACCGCTGCAGCCACGAACACGGCGTGCCAGCTTCCCGTGTAATCCTTGAGCACGTTGGCCAGCGGCACGAGAAACGCCGAGAAACCCTTCGCCGTGTAGAGGAAGCTGGCGTTCGTCGTCGCGTATTTGGGTCCGAACGTGTCGGTGCAGGTCGACGGGAACAGGCTGAAGATCTCGCCCCAGGTGAAGAAGATCAAGGCAGCGCAAAGCACGAACCCCCAAGGGCTCGTTCCCAAACTGCCGAGAAGCCAATAAGCGATGCCGCCGAGGCCGAACGCGATCCCCATGGTATATTCGCGTCCGATCTGATCGGACACCCAACCGAAGAACGGCCGCGCCCCGCCGTTCGCGATGCCATCGACGATCAATGCGACGGTCAGGGTCGAGGCACCGAACAGGATCACGGTATTGGCGACGCCGTAATTTTTCGCGATCAATGCAATCTGGGCCGTTGCCATGAGACCGCTGGCCGACACCAGCACGAACATCACGTAAAGCAGCCAGAACACGGGAGACATGAGCATCTCTCGTGGCGTGCTGCTGGTGCGCGACTGCAGCACTTTCACCTTGGTGGCGGCCGGCACTTCGCTCGGCAAAGGGGCCTTGAGCAGCCAGGCAACGACGAAGATCACCCCACCTTGGACCAGTCCGAACCAGAAGAACGTCGAGGCATAGCCGGCCGAACTGATCATCATCTGGATCGGGATGACCGTGACGACCGCACCGGCGCCGTAGCCGGCCGCCGTGATGCCGACCGCGAGCCCGCGGCGATCAGGAAACCACTTGACGGCGTTGCCCACGCAGGTGGCGTAGACCGCGCCCCCGCCGATCCCCGAGACGACGGCACCCAGATACAGCATTTCCAGCGAACTGGCGGCCGAGTTGATGACCCAGCCCAGGCCGACGAACAGGCCGCCTATTGCCACGACCAGCTTCGGTCCGCGATGCGGCCCGAGCGTATCGGCGATCCACCCCTCGACCGGTGTGAGCCAAGTTTCCAGCGCAATGAAGATGCTGAAAGCAAGCTGAATACTAGTGACGTCCCAGTGGTTTGCCTTCTCCATCGGACTGACGAAAAGCGTCCAGCCGTACTGAAGATTGGCGATCAGCACCATGCAGACGACGCCGATGATCAACTGTGTCCACCGGTTGACCTTGAGCCCGCCGCTTGCGGGTGTTGCGCTCATGGACATCCCGTCCTCCCCTCGTAGCGTACAACAGGCGCTTGCTCGCGTCCTTTCCGCCATTATGTGGCATACCACATACAACACAAGAGCTTTTTGCAGCCGAGAGCGGCGCGATGACGATAGTGCAGCGCGTTAATTACACGCTGCACTGCAGCAAATCGCAGAGTCCGCGTCGGCCCGACCTTCACCGGCGTCGCAGGGGCCGTGACCGTGGCAGCCCCGTCCGGCCCTTTAGCCGACATACGCGGCACGGCTCAACCGGCCGGGGCGCCCTCGAACATCGGGCCCAGCATCGTCGCACGCGGGTTGGCCGGACATCCAGCCGAGCCGAGATCCCCGACCTCGTCGCGCTCTTCCCCATGAGGTCGGCCACATCGCTGCCGCCTCACAAGCGCTCAGTCGAACAGTTCGTGGCCGTGGGCGTCGACGTAGGCCGCGAGGCCCAGGGTGTGATCACGGGCGAGCTTCTCGGCCGCGTCGGTATCGCGCCGTTCGAGCGCTTCGATGATGGCGTAGTGCTCCGGCAGGGAGGCGCTGATCCGTTCGCTCCGGCCGATGGTCATCTTCCGCCAGCCTCGCACATGCATGAGGATGCTGTCGGTCATTCCGACGAGCACCTGCGAGCCGCTGAGGGAGATCAGCGCCTGGTGGAACGCGACATTCGCATCCGAGTAGCTGGCGACGTTGTCCTCGGGCGGATCTGCCGGCGAGAATGTCTCGAAGTAGCGGCGCAACGCCGAGATGTCGTCCGAGCCCGCGATCTTCGTGATCAGGCGTGCCGCCATGCCTTCCAGCGCGGCCCAGGCCTGGATCATCTCGACGACCTCGACCTTGGTCTTCTTGATCACCAGGATGCCGCGCCGCGGTACCGTTCGCACGAAGCCGTCCTGCTCCAACATCGCAACGGCCTCGCGGATGGGCGTGCGGCTGATCCCCAGGCTGTCCGACAGGGCACGTTCGTCGAGCATGACGGGATCGGGGGTCGCATAGATGTCCATGCGCAGGATCGCGTCTTTCAATGCCGCGTAAGCCTTGCTCTTGAAGCTCGCTTCCGGCTCGATCCGCTTGATCATAAGCCCGGTGTCGAGAGCTTTGGGTGTCCACGAGATCTCGGAGTCTACCATTGGAGGCGTCCCATTGATGCAGGTCGTCGAAAGGGCCGAGAAGACGGCCGCCTTGGTCCCGCCGAGCACTGGCGCCGAGCACATCGGAGACGCTGGACACCCACTGGCATAAGGTATACCAAACTACCAGGTGTCAATAAGCACACCGGTGCAAGTTCAGGAGGAATTCATGTCTTCAATGTCGCGCGGAGTGTTGTGTACGGTCAGCGTCTTGGCCCTCGTTGCCGCCCTTCCGGCTTCGGCCGCCGGAACCGCATACAAGCTCGTTAAAACCATCGATCTGCCGGGCGACAAGGGGGGGCACGGTGACTGGACTACCTTCAATCCGGAAACCGGCATGGTGTGGCTTTCGCAATCGCCCGCCCATAACGTCGTGGTGATCGACACGCAGTCGAACGCGATTGCCCACGTCATCCCCGATATCGCGAACAGCAACGGCATCGATTTCGCCGGACCTTATGCCTTCGCGGCCGACAACGATTCCAATACGATCGTGGTGCTGGATCAGAAGACCTTCGAGAAGGTGGCAACCCTGACCCCCGAGGGGAAAGGTCCGGACACCGTCAATTACCTGTCCAAGGAAGGGCGTATTTACACGTCCTCGAACAGCGATGACGCGACGGTCTTCAGCGCCACGAAGCCATTCAAGGTCGAAGCCAAGATGCGCCTGAAGCCCGACCCCGCCAAGGACGGGCCGGACATCGCGGTCTATGTCGCCGCGAAGGATAAGATCTATCAGCCGAACGACAACATGATCGATGTCATCGACGCCAAGACCGGCAAGATCACCGCGGCCTGGGACGTTGGCCTCAAGGGTTCGGCGAAGGCCGCGGCATACGACGCCAAGACGAATCACCTGATCGTCGGCAGTGGTGAGAAGAAAATGCTGGTGCTCGATGCCGACAGCGGCAAGGTCGTGGCCACGGTCCCGGTGCCCGGCGCGGTCGACGCGACCGTCGTCGACGAAACGGCTCGGCGGGCCTATGTGGGCGACAAGTCCGGCGTTGTCGACGTCATCGATCTCGACAGCAACAAGATCGTCGACAGCTTGCCGTCCGAGAAGAATATGCACACGCTCGCGGTCGATACCAAGACTCACGCGGTCTATGTCTATCGCAACGAGAGCAACAAGGTCGACGTCTTCGAAATGAACAAGGCAAGCTGACCCTCGGCTGCCTCGGAGAGGCGCATGCCGGTCCAACTGCGGCACGCGCCTCTTCCTGTCGGCTGGCTGCGGCCCCATATCGAGGCGTGTTGTGGGACGGAGTGAGCCCGGTATGCTGAACGAGAACCCCGTCGAGGTCCGGCGCTTCGAACACCCGGGCCAGGGGCGGAAGCGCGCCAAGCCGACCCCGAAGGGTCGGCAGATCGAGCCCGAGGCGCATCACCAGATCGCGGCATTGCTGGGGGAGCGGCCGCGAGATCGCGATCTGCTGATCGAATATCTCCACCTCGTCCAGGACACCTATCGTCAGATCACGGCGGCGCATCTGGCGGCACTTGCGGACGAGATGAAGCTCGCGTTCGCCGAAGTGTTCGAGACCGCGACCTTCTACGCCCATTTCGATGTCGTGAAGGAGGGAGATCCCGACGTACCGCCTGTGACGGTGCGGGTCTGCGAAAGCATCTCCTGCGCCATCCAGGGGGCGGACGACCTCGTCGCTCGGCTCCATGCTTCGCTCGGCCCAGCCGTGCGGATCGTGCGGGTTCCCTGCGTCGGCCGCTGCGATACCGCGCCGATCGCGGAAGTCGGTCACAATTTCATCGACCACGCCACACCGGATAGCGTGGGTGCCGCGGTCGACGGGCGCCAGACCCACGTCCACCTGCCGACCTACGTCGACTACGACGCCTATCGGGCGGCCGGGGGTTATGACCTCCTCGACCGTCTTCGGTCCGGAGCCTTGGCCACCGAGGACATCCTCAGATCTCTCGACGACGCGAGTCTGCGGGGGCTGGGGGGTGCCGGCTTCCCGACGGGACGCAAGTGGCGCTCGGTCTTGGGAGAGCCTGGCCCTCGCCTGATGGCGATCAACGGCGACGAGGGCGAGCCCGGTACGTTCAAGGACCGGTTCTATCTGGAAACGGATCCGCATCGCTTCATCGAAGGAATGCTGATCGGCGCCCACGCGGTCGGGGCGACCGACATCTACATCTATATGCGTGATGAATATCCGGCCTCGCGCGAGATCCTCGCCCGCGAGCTCGCGAAGCTGCCCGCCGGTGGCCCGGTGTTGCATCTGCGCCGTGGCGCCGGGGCCTATATCTGCGGCGAGGAATCGTCGCTCCTGGAAAGCCTCGAAGGCAGGCGGGGCCTGCCCCGCCACAAGCCGCCTTACCCGTTCCAGGTCGGGCTTTTCGGCAGGCCTACTCTCATCAACAACATCGAGACGCTGTTCTGGGTGCGGGACATCGTGGAGAAGGGATCCGCCTGGTGGACCGGCCAGGGTCGGAACGGCCGCCAGGGCCTACGCAGCTATTCCGTCTCGGGGCGCGTTCGCCAACCCGGGGTCAAGCTGGCCCCCGCGGGCGTGACGGTGCGCGAGTTGATCGACGAATTCTGCGGCGGCATGGCCGAGGGACATACGCTCAAGGCCTACCTGCCGGGCGGCGCATCCGGCGGTATCCTGCCGGCCTCGATGGACGACATCCCGCTAGATTTCGGCACTCTGGAAAAGCATGGCTGCTTCATCGGCTCGGCCGCGGTCGTCATCCTGTCCGACAAGGACGACGTGAAGGGGGCGGCGCTGAACCTGATGCGGTTCTTCGAGGACGAGAGCTGCGGCCAGTGCACGCCCTGCCGCGTCGGAACCGAGAAGGCCGTGAAGCTCATGGAACGCGGTGACTGGGATCTGGCGCTGCTGACCGAACTCGCCGATGTCATGCGTGACGCGTCGATCTGCGGCCTGGGCCAGGCTGCCCCGAACCCGCTTGTCGGCGTGATCAAGTATTTCCCCGAGGAATTCGCGCCCAGGAGGTCGGCATGACCCACGAGGTCGATTTGACCCAGACGCTCAGTTTCGAGCTCGACGGGCGGCAGGTCGAAGCGGGGCCGGACGAATCGATCTGGCAGGTGGCGCAACGGGTCGGCACGCGCATCCCGAACCTGTGCTATCTGCCCCAGCCCGACTACAGGGCCGATGGCAATTGCCGGGTCTGCATGGTGGAAGTCGAGGGCGAGCGGGTTCTCGCCCCGTCTTGCAAGCGCAAACCTACCGTCGGCATGAAGGTCAAGACGCAGAGCGCGCGCTCCGTCGCGGCCCGCAAGATGGTGATGGAACTTCTCGTGGCGGACCAGCCGGCACGCGAGACCTCGCATGATCCCGATTCCAAATTCTGGCACTGGGCCGATGAGGTGGCGGTTGGGGCGAGCCGTTTCCCGGCCTCGCCGCGCTGGACCAGCGATCCGAGCCACCCTGCCATGCGGGTCAACCTCGACGCCTGTATCCAGTGTGGGCTGTGCGTGCGCGCCTGCCGCGAGGTCCAGGTCAATGACGTGATCGGGATGGCCTACCGCAATTTCGGTGCGAAGATCGTGTTCGACTTCGACGATCCCATGGGCGAGAGCACCTGCGTGGCCTGTGGCGAATGCGTGCAGGCCTGCCCGACGGGCGCGCTGATGCCAGCTGCGCTCCTCGACGCCAATCAAACCCGGACCGTGTGGGCGGACCGGAAGGTCGATTCCCTGTGCCCCTATTGCGGGGTCGGCTGCCAGGTCACCTATGACGTCAAGGACGAGAAGATCGTCTATGCCGAAGGCCGGGACGGGCCGGCCAATCACAATCGGCTCTGCGTCAAGGGCCGCTTCGGCTTCGATTACATCCAGCATCCGCATCGTTTGACGAAGCCGCTGATCCGCCTTCCGAATGCCGCCAAGGACGCCAACGATCAGGTGGATCCGGCGAACCCGTGGACGCATTTTCGGGAAGCCAGCTGGGAAGAAGCCCTCGACTTTGCTGCGCGCGGGCTCGTCGACATTCGCGACACGCATGGGCCGAAGGCGCTCGCCGGCTTCGGCTCCGCCAAGGGCTCCAACGAAGAGGCCTACCTGCTTCAGAAGCTGGTGCGGACGGGCTTCGGCGCTAACAACATCGACCATTGCACCAGGCTCTGCCACGCCTCCTCGGTCGCGGCCCTGATGGAAGGGCTCAACTCCGGCGCCGTGTCGGCCCCGTTCGCGGCCGCGCTCGATGCCGACGTCATCGTGGTGATCGGGGCCAATCCCACGGTCAATCACCCGGTTGCTGCAACCTTCATCAAGAATGCTGCCAAACGTGGCGCCAAACTCATCGTCATCGATCCGCGGCATCAAGGGCTGACACGCCACGCCACGCATCATCTGGCGTTCAAGCCGGGCAGCGATGTCGCGCTGCTCAACGCGATGCTGCACACGATCATCACCGAAGGGCTGACTGATCAGCAATATATCGCCGGCTACACCGAAGGTTTCGAGAAGCTGAAGGAGCGGATCAAGGATTTCCCTCCCGAGACGATGGCGGCGGTCTGCGGCATTCCGGCCGAGACCATCAAGGAGGTCGCGCGGACCTATGCCGGTTCGAGAGCGTCCATCATCTTCTGGGGCATGGGCATCAGCCAGCATGTCCACGGCACCGACAACGCGCGCTGCCTGATCGCCCTGGCCTTGGTGACCGGGCAGGTGGGAAGACCCGGAACCGGTCTGCACCCCTTGCGCGGCCAGAACAACGTCCAAGGGGCGTCCGACGCCGGGCTGATTCCGATGTTCTTGCCCGATTACCAGCCGGTCGAGAAGGCCGGGGTGACCGAGCTGTTCGAGGAGTTCTGGGGCCAGTCGCTGGACCACAAACGCGGCCTCACCGTCGTCGAGATCATGCGCGCCATCCATGACGGCAAAATCAAGGGCATGTACATCGAGGGCGAGAACCCGGCGATGTCCGACCCTGACCTGCGCCATGCCCGCGAGGCACTGGCCATGCTCGACCACCTGGTCGTGCAGGATCTGTTCGTGACCGAGACGGCCTTCCATGCCGACGTGATCCTGCCGGCTTCCGCCTTTGCCGAGAAGGTCGGGACCTTCACCAACACGGACCGGCGGGTGCAGCTCGCGCGCCAGGTCGTGAAGCCGCCGGGCGAGGCGCGGCAGGATCTCTGGATCATCACCGAGGTCGGCAAACGAATGGGGCTCGACTGGACCTACACCGGTCCGGCCGACGTCTTTGCCGAGATGACGCAAGTGATGCCTTCGCTCAACAATATCACCTGGGAGCGGTTGGAGCGGGAGGGGGCCGTGACCTACCCGGTCGATGCGCCCGATAAGCCGGGCAACGAGATCATCTTCTCGGCCGGGTTCCCGACCGAAAGCGGCCGCGGTAAGATCGTCCCGGCCAACGTGCTGCCGCCCGACGAGATTCCGGACGTCGAATATCCGATGGTCCTGTCGACCGGCCGGGTGCTGGAACATTGGCACACGGGCTCGATGACGCGCCGCTCCGGCGTGCTGGACCAGATCGAGCCCGAGGCCGTGGCCTTCATGTCGCCCAAGGACATGCGGCGCATGTCGCTGTTTCCGGGGGATTTCATTCGGCTCGAAACCCGCCGCGGCGCCGTCGAGGTGAAGGTCCGGTCCGACCGCGACGTGCCGGAGAACATGGTGTTCCTGCCGTTCTGCTACGCCGAAGCGGCCGCCAACCTGCTCACCAACCCTGCGCTCGACCCGTTCGGCCTGATTCCCGAGTTCAAGTTCTGCGCCGTCCGGACGAGTCGAGCGGAGCTGCGGACGGCCGCGGAATGACGGGGCGCGTCTTCGAAGGACTCCGCGTGGGGGAAGGCGGAAACCGATGACCCAGGTGGTCGGCGCGGCCCGGCGTCGGTCGGCCGGCCGGTCCAGCCGGCAAGGGTCGACCCGCTCCTTTGGACCTAGCCGATGAGTCTCGATCCAGACGGGGCGTGCGACAGCCGCGAGGTCGTCGGCCTCCGCTACCTGCTCGACCGGAGGTTTTCCAAGGCCGAGCGGATCGTGTTCGATCTAGCCGATGCGGAGGAAGAGGCGGTCGAACACCGGCGCAAGGGTGCGTCGGATGATTGAGCCGACCTATGGGGTTCTTCTGGCGGGCGGCCTGTCGCGGCGCATGGGCGGGGGCGACAAGGGCCTGAGCGCGATCGACGGCAGATCGATGCTCGGCCGCGTCATCGCTACCCTGGCGCCGCAATGCACAGGCCTCCTGCTCAATGCCAACGGCGATCCAGGGCGGTTCGAATCCTTCGGGCTGCCGATCGTGGCCGACGACGTGCCGGGCTTCGCCGGTCCGCTCGCCGGCATCCTGGCCGGCCTCGAGTGGCTGGCACAGAAAGCCCCCGCGGCGGTCTGGGCCGTCAGCGTCGCGGCCGATACCCCGTTCATACCGACGGACCTCGTGGCCCGCCTGCATGCGGCGCGCTCCGCCGCCGAAGCGCGGCTTGCCTGCGCGGCATCGGCCGGCCGCATCCATCCCGTGGTCGGGCTCTGGCCAGTCGCGCTCAGGCACGATCTCCGCGCCTTCTTGATCGACGAAGGACAGCGCAGGACCGGCAGCTTCGCGGCTCGATACCGCCTGGCCGAGGCGGCGTGGCCGGATACACCCTACGATCCCTTCTTCAACGCCAACGCGCCGCAGGACCTCGACGAGGCGGAAGCCATAGCGCGACGGCTCGCGGGACCCGGATGGTGAACTCGGGCGCCTCCCCGCGAGAACGTCAGCGCGGGCTCTTCCGTAGGCGGAAGATCAGCAGATCGCCTCGATGTTCTCGGCCGTCGAGCACGTCGCCGGTCTCGCGCAGCAGGTTCGGAATGTCGATCTGCGCCAGCGGATCGGTGCATTCAACGACGATCGTGTCGCCGGACGCGGCCGCAGAAAGCGCCTTGCGGGCTCTCAAGACCGGCAGAGGGCATTTCAGGCCCCTCAAGTTCAAGGTCGTCTCGGTCATCGTGATGGCAGCGTTCCTGGTGCAGCACCGGGGAGACCGACGAGCCAGGCATCCTCGCCTCGCTCGACGGTGCGGAGGCCCCCATTCTGCGGCAAGGCGCCTGGGCCGTCGATATCGGATGCGCGAAGGAGGACCGGCATGAAGGTGCTGGGCATCTCGGGCTGGAGCGGGTCCGGCAAGACGGTGCTGATCACGCGGCTGATTCCGTTCCTGACCGCCCGCGGCCTTTCCGTCGCCACCATCAAGCACGCCCACCACGCGTTCGACATCGACCTGCCGGGCAAGGACTCCTTCGAGCACCGCGCAGCCGGGGCGAGCGAAGTCATCATATCTTCGGCGCGGCGCTCGGCCCAAGTCAAGGAACTGCGCGGTGCGCCCGAGCCTCGGCTCGCGGATCTTCTCCGCAGGCTTTCGCCTTGCGATCTGGTTCTGGTGGAAGGCTTCAAGGGCGAGATACATCCCAAGCTCGAAGTGTTCCGATCGGCCACGGGGCGCCCGCTGCTGCACCCGACCGATGCTTCCATCTTGGCCATCGCGTCCGATCGTGCCGTCCCGGATGCGGGCCTGCCGTGGGCTCACATCGACGATATCGACGGCATCGGTGCGCTCGTGATGGAGCACGCGCGAACGGCCGGCGAGGTCCTGGGGAGGCTGGAACGGGATGGCGCAACTCAGTGACGATTGTTTCGCCTTCGGCGGACCGATGATGTCGATCGAGGAAGCCGTGGCCCTGATCACGGCACGCATCGACCCGGTCACGGCTGTCGAGACCCTGGCCCTGGCCCAATCCGATGGGCGCGTGCTCGCGCAGGACGTGCGGGCCGAGGCGGACCTGCCCCCTTTCGATAATTCGGCCGTCGATGGCTGGGCGGTGGCCTTCGCCGACATCGACCCGAAGGGGCGGACCACGCTCCCGGTTCGCGGCCGCATCGCTGCGGGCGGATCGGCCGAGGGCGTT
>JAABUQ010000873.1_pt1 | contig 69056 bp, 60 predicted proteins | sample 5560001 | NCBI WGS metagenome assembly JAABUQ01 (sample SAMN10711888, study PRJNA513371) | rock metagenome | isolation source: Antarctica rocks | place: Antarctica: Victoria Land, Finger Mt nord | collected 2015-12-18
CTCAAGGAGCAACCGGCAATACTGGACCTCAAGGGCCTGCTGGGCCTCAAGGAGCAACCGGCAATACTGGACCTCAAGGGCCTGCTGGGCCTCAAGGAGCAACCGGCAATACTGGACCTCAAGGGCCTGCTGGGCCTCAAGGAGCAACCGGCAATACTGGACCTCAAGGGCCCGCTGGGCCTCAAGGAGCAACCGGCAATACTGGACCTCAAGGGCCTGCTGGGCCTCAAGGAGCAACCGGCAATACTGGACCTCAAGGGCCTGCTGGGCCTCAAGGAGCAGTTGGACCTCAAGGGCCTGCTGGTGGGTTATCCCAATATGGGTACGTTTACAACGAAAGTGCTCAGGTCGTACCAATAGAAGCTGATGTCACCTTTGATACAAATGGTATTACGACACCTGGAATTATCCATGCTCCAGGAACTTCCCAAATCCAAGTAACTACTCCGGGTAATTACCTGGTTACTTTCTCGGCGTCGGGTGTAGAACCTAGTCAATTCGCATTGTTTGTAAATGGTGCCTTGGTTGGGGGGACTGTCTATGGTTCGGGAGCTGGTACTCAGCAAAACAGCGGACAAGCAATACTCGCCTTATCAAGTGGCGATGTTCTTACTCTTCGAAATCACAGCTCTTCCGCAGCCGTTACTTTGCAAACTCTTGCCGGGGGGACTCAAGCAAATGTGAATGCTTCTATTGCTCTTGAAAAATTAAATTAGGTTCGAATTGGTACCGCCCTCTTGCGAAATCAAAGAGCTTTTTTAAGATCAATAAAGCTGCACCGAGCGTTCAAGAGGGGAAATCCTAAAGAAAGATGCCAGAGAGATATTTTCAATAAACGCGTAAAATGCGTTTACTGAAAATATCTCTCTTGAACACATTCGGAAAAGTAAAAAGGCTCTATCACAAACCATCAACGTATTGAGCACCTTACCTTCGTTGTGGTTCAAGATTTTGACTCAGACCCTTTTCGTACCGTGAATACTTAGACCCCTTATGGGCTTACCAACTCCCAGGACATCAACAACAGGCTCACCGCAACGACCACCAGCAGGATCACAACCGAAGCCACCGCCGCCCACGACGAAACAGAACGACGGTCAATTCTTTTCACCTGAATAAGAGAACCCCCCGTTGCACTACAAGGCCCAACCGCCGCTTTTTTAGTGCAACGGATCGGGACACCCATCGAGCAACGCCCCACGTGAACGGCTAAAGATCAGCGTCATCGAAGCCGCAACGGCGGGACACCGCGTATGCGTACGGGTAGTGCAAGATAAAGGCGGCCCCAACTTGCATATTTAGTATGTATGGTGTGTCTAAGGGTAACTGTAGAGGGGATGGAGTATATGTACTCCTTATGTATAGGAAAAGGGAGTTACATAGGAAATATGTATACGTTGATGCATGAAAAATATAATTATGCTCCTTGCAAGAATGGCCTGCATCGCCATTTTTTGTTTCAATCAGGCGCAATAAAAAAAGACTCTGTGAGCGCGAGGATGTCAAGCCGCAAAGTCTACTTCTATACTTTTGTTACCTTTTTTCATTCCGAACGTATGACGAGTGTAAGCATACGTATATGTACAGATAGATAGAGAGAAAAAGGTGCTTGAAGATATACGTGAGAAATTGAAGCATTCTCTTCTGCTTTCAGAGGAGTTACGAGAAGAACTCCAATCGAGAAAAGCTTCTCTTGAAGAGAACCTCCTTATCCTTCAAGAGAAACGGAGTGCATTAGCATTCCAGTATTCCATCTCTATGCTGCACGTTGCACGCTCACTCTCCCTTAGAGAACTTCTTTCTTGATGACATATGATCGACAGATTGACAGCCACACCCTCCTATTTCCTCTTGACAACCAATACCGTATCCGTCACTTGGAAGAAAAGCATATTTTACCTTCTAAACAGAATATAACTATTCATAATTTTCTAGCTCGCTATTAACTTTCAGAGCTTTCTTCAGGACGAACCGTTAATAAATCATCTCTTAGTTTCTCAACTTCAGAACGCTTATAGACTACATTTCTTATTCCACGTCTATATTTTTTTATACGACCAGCATTCGTATAACGTTCAATAGTTTTACGAGAAACCCCTAAAATTGCACATGCTTCCTCTGTAGTTAGATACTCTTCATCATCTTTATTTATCATACTCACCTCACAGCTATTAATTAATGAAGTGATAATAACATACCTAGAGCTAAACTATCAACACTTGACTAAAACAACAGCACATGTTACCATCCTATTAGTCACTGTCTCTATGTGACGCTACTTGACGTAAGTAAAAATATTTTACGAATTGAAGGGAGACAACTAAAAAAGCTAGCTCTGTGGATCAGACAGAGCCAGCCAAACGGAACCGCTCAAGCACTTTACACCGTCCACACGGCCCCATGTGATTCTATCATGGGACGCCGACGAGTCAAGTCAAGAGGAGTACCATGAAACGATCAGAGTCTTTGTATCTCTTGCATGTGCCAACCCTTCAGCAAGACCCTTTTGAAGCAGCCATCACCGATGGCTACATTAGCTATTGCCAAGCCTTAGAGCTTGGACTGCAATCAACCCCCGACTACTTGTATACCTTCATTCTTACCAGAATACGCGATGTTCGCCATTCCGACCATCTGAATACCGGCTACATCACGGGATGGCTAGCCGCCCACTACGAGAACGAAAAGAGTTACGGAAGTATTGAGCATCATTCTCTTTTAGCGTCGTCTCATCTTGCTATTGTGCGGCACCAGTTCGAAAGGCTCGACCATGAAAAAGATAACACAGAGCGGGCCTGACCTCTGGGGGAAGATCATCCCTGCACCCACGAAGCAGAAGCAACACCAGGAGCAACAGGCCCCGCTTGACTATCGGGATTGCGTGCTCTTTGGGCATACCTTGCACCTGGCAGGAATGGACATGCGCCGACAATGCACCGTCTGTAAGGTTTATGCCTACTGTCCAACCTGTACGCCTCATTTTCCCAACGATGCCAACCTGATCTACTGTCAGGCCCATCACCCCCAGGAGATGCAGCCATGAATCGTTGGAATCAGCAGACAGGCTATGAAGTTGATGTAGAGGATGATCGTCTCTACCCGCAGCGCTCACCCTCTAGCACGATCCGCTTTCGTCCTCTTGAGACGGGTGATGCAGCTACACAGCCTGTCATCTATCAGCGTCGGCAGCTCCGCACGCCCAATCAATACGATGAGGTGAACTACTTCATTCGGACACGTCCAAAGAAGGCCACGAAGCAGCAGCCTCGCGCCACCGAAGAGTGCGCACTGAGGCAGACACAAGAGGCAGGAGCAGACACCGACGAACCAGAGACGCAGCCACCACGTCACAGACGGACACGCGCCCGTTTCCCTCGCCTCCATTGGTCGGTCTCTCTTGGTCTTGGGATGCTTGCCGTCCTGCTGCTCGTTCTGGTTCTCAATTGGTGGTCGGGCGTGCAAGACGATCTGCACTATGGACGCCCCCGTACCTTTCAGATCGATGCAAGAGTCGGCCATAATGACGCGCTCACACCAAGTCACTTTATCGCGCTCAACCTCAATCATCAGGTGGAAGTGATCGAGTTTCCAGGGGGAGACGCAACCCATGCAAAGGTCTATCTTGGTCCGACGCTTTCCGGCCCCGAGAGTGATCTTGATGTGGTGACTCTCAGCTTTAAGGATGTAAACGGAGATAGCAAGCCGGATATGATCGTGAGCGTGAATGGCGGAACGTCTCTCTTCATTAACGACAACGGAGCCTTTCGGACCGTTCGCCCTGATGACCATGTACAGATGTAGAAAGTGTAAAAAATGCATACACTACAGATCATGATTGTTCGCTAATCACCAAAGGGGGAAGTCTCACCGCTTCCCCCTTCCTAGCTGAAGAAAGAAAGCCCGCCCATGAATGAACAGCTTCACAACGACATCAACACCATCTTAGATCATGTCTACCAGCACGACAATGAAAGCGGAGATATTCACAACCAGGAGCCACCACGACGAGTAATCAACGTCTACATTGAGGTGGAAGAACCAGACCAACCGGAGACCATCGAAAGCACGATTGACGCGCAGGCTCCCACGACAGCGCCAGGAACAACCGAGCCACAGCAAAGCGAACCGCTACCAGTACAACCGAGCATGCGACCAGACACGAAACAAAAGAGCCGTATTCCGTTTCTCCTTCTCCTGGTTGCTCTTCTCGGTCTCATCATCGGACTCACCTACAGGTTGATACTTCCATTGCTAACGCCATCGGCAACCGTCACCATCGTCACCGCCGCCACAGAACAAACGACAACGACCACCATACATATTGTTAACGGACCCGCTGATCCGACCAAGCAGCAGCTTACGGGCAGACTGTTATCATCCGTCACGATGAGCCAACAAAAGACGATCCCGACCACCGGAATCGCTCACCAGGACGCCAAAGCAGGACACGGGATCGTCACCTTTTACAATGCCGCCACCTACGCGCAAACCATCCCGGCAGGAACGATCTTAATAGGCGCAGATCGGGTGCAGCTCGTGATGGATGCAGACGCGACCATTCCTGCCGCAGTCTTCCCAACCTTCGGACAGGCAAGCGCCCCCGCTCATGCTGCAACGACCGGACCAGGGGGAAACGTCCAAGCAGGTGATGTGTACGGCAGTTGTTGCCGCCTCAATATCTCAGCCGTGAACGGAGCCTTTACAGGTGGGCAGGACGAGCGATCCTACCAGATCGTCACCACGCAGGATATCAAAAGTGTCGCAACGAGCCTCAAAACGGGCGTAGAGCAGAGCGTCCAGGCAGCATTGCAGCCACAGGTACAGTCCACCGAGACACTTATTACCCCGTTCCCTTGTATACAAAAAGTGACACCAGATCAGCAACCAGGAGCAGAAGCAACACATGTGACGGTCACGATTGACGAAACCTGTACCGGCACCGTGTACACCACTCAGGCATTGACAACGATGACCGCGCAGATCGCCACCCAGGATGTAGAGAAGCGACGAGGAACAGGCTACACCACGACAGGAATACAGAGCACTGTTACCCAGGCAACACCGAAGGGAAATGGTACGATTGATCTTCAGGTCAAGAGCGTGAGCAAGTGGGCCTATCAGTACGGACCAGAGCAGCAACAAAGCATCAGAGCAATGATCGCAGGAATGAGCCAGGACAAAGCAAAAACAACCGTGCTGCATCTAGCAGGAGTACAAAGCGTCTCGATCACAACAAAGAACGGCACGACGCTCCCCAACGATCCACAACACATTCATTTACTTTTTGTACAGCTATGAGCAGAATATACAGAGAGAAACAAGAGATGATAAACATACACAGCCTCTTCCATCTCAAGACGATGATCAAGCAGCTTCGAAAGATGCAACAAATGAGCAGAAGCGAGAGAGAACAATGGGCCATCGATGAGACACTCCCCAAGTTTACGAACGAGCTTCACATCTCTTATGCAGCATCATTCTTGAGAGGGAGAAGGGGAGAGAAAGAAAGCTATCAAGCTCTCTTTCTCTCCCCTTCTCCCTCTCAAACTCTCCCTTATCCCCTCTCGCCACTCACAGGAGTTTGAAGAAGGAACGGCTACCGCCGATTATATATAGATTTTTTTGTCTTGCAAATAGTTCGGACACAAAGCCTATCACAGAACGGACCCACTACAAGGCACCCCAAAGGGGACCCCACCTTTCCGTAGGACCCCCGTTCCGTGATCACGGCTCTTGTGCCGAACATTTGAAGGCAAAAAAATGGAGGGGGAGCCACCCAGGAGCACCCCACCGTTATGCAGCACTATTTCAAACGAATTTAGGGAGGAGAAAACGAGCTAGAGGGGAGGGCCAAAACTACATAATCCGTATGTATTGTATCCTTCGTCCAGCCTGAGAAGCGCGATTTCAATACATGGCGATTATGTATAGAATTAGAACATTTGATTAAATAGAAATTACACTTATGCTATACTCGAAGTAGGGGAATGAAAGAGCTTCACTATAGCAAGGAGTGCCAAGCATGAACGAGCGGGACATGCAACGAATAAGCGAACTGCTAGCACGATTTTCAATATATACACAGCAATTTGAGAAGGAGAACACTAGCTATGACGGACAACCAGAAAAAACCGAAACGCTGGGAACTATACCAGATGGAGTGGCAAATACCAAACCTACGCACCGACGAGCTGGTGGGCGTCTATCCACGTCAGTCCACAAAAAAACAACTAAAAAATAATCGACAGTCTTTTGAGAAGCAAACTCAAGACTCGATTAAGGTCCTTGTAAAACGAGGGTGGTTAGAAGATCTTGTCAAAATCTATGATCAGGATATGGGCCGTTCTGGTACATTAGGCATTGAATACAGAGAAGGCTTAAACCAGATGATAGCAGACATACGGGAAGGGAAGACGCGCACTGTATATGCTGCTGAAGTTGACCGCTTGTTCAGAGATGAAGATCGAATAGACTCGAATGTGTTTATTAAAATCTGTAAGGAGGCTGATTGCTTAGTCCTTACAGACAGAGCGATTTATGATTTGCGTATACCTCGACATGTTGACTACTTTCGAGATGAGATTGAAAGGGCATGGAAATACTTTGAGAGTCAGATTTTAATACGTGCTCATCAGCATCTAGATCGCGCTCGTAGTCAAGGCTTGTACGATGGCGGTCCTGTCTTAATGGGATATATTATTGACAAGAATCCCAATAGCTTAACATACAAGAAATACATCCCCTACCAGCCTCATGCACAAAGGTCATTAGAATACTTCCAGTGGCTCTATGATTGTGGGGGTGTCTGGGGTATCTTTGAAAAGAAGCTTAACAATCTCCCTTATATGTATCCTCTTGAGGAGCAATGGGTAAAAGATCAGGGAGCATTTATCAGTGCTCTAAAAACTGTATACGGAACCAAGTTTGACTCGGAGGGTAACCCGTTGCCAATAGGCTATAGCTTCTCTCGTGAAGGTCTTAAGCACTATATGAGAAACCGTACTCTACTTGGAGATCAAAAATATGGAGATGAGTGGATTGAGAACAACCATCAAGGAATCGTACCTCGTGACTTATGGGAGTTTGCTCAGGAGACTATGGACAGCATGAAGGAGAGAGACGCCAGTAAGAGACACTATTATACCCCCAGGCAATCAGCCGTTTATGATTTGCTCTATGCTGGACCCGAAGTAACGCAGAAATGTGTTACCAGACGTTTGGATCAAGGAACTTATACTATCGTAGAATATAAAGGGCTTAGGCAAGGCATAATAGCATCAATAGAAGTTGACGCATTTGAAAATATCTTCTTGAATAAGTTCACAGAACGATTGAAAGAGACAAATCGTTTCGAGGATTACGAACAAAAGCTATCAGGGCCAGATTTAGAGACACAGGGACGTAAACAAAATTTACGTGATGCAGTCAATGAACTAACAGAAGAGATTGACGGCCTATTCCTAACATTAAAATCGCCAAAGCTGGACGCTAATCAACGCAACGACTTTGTTGAAGAACGTGCAAAGCTCATAAGGCGTAAGGAGGCATTAACGCGAGAGCTTGATGTGCAATCCCCTATGCAAACGTATCTCAAGTATAAAGACCTCATACAGCTTATGGGTAAGTATTGGGATCGTTACCCGTTTGAAGATAGGCAGTCTCTCATTGCTCTACTTGTTAGAAAGGTACATCTTGAATACCTCTCACCTCGTTTCTTAAAAATAACTATTGAGTGGAAAGAATTTCCTTCTGACATAGGCATCATACAACGTCCTCTTGCTTGCGCTGTTCGATGGACACTAGAGGAAGACCAGATCATACGCAACATGTATGTAGATGCAGCACCACAGGAATTACTTAATGCGCTACCGCGCCGCCCCTGGGAAGGTGTAAGATGCAGGGCTAATGAATTAGGTGTTATTAGGCCCTTATCTGCACGCCAGAGAGTACCATACAGAAACATATGCAAAGAAGACCTGGAGGTAATAACACATTACTCTATTCCCTTAGAGAAGGTTACAACACGGGCTGATACATATATCACAAGGTGGCAAATGCCGTCATTGATCAGACCGATGCAGTGATGCTAAGCGCCGAGACATCCGTGGGCGCTTATCCTGTTGAGTCAGTTGAAGTCATGGTGCGTATTGCGCAAGAGATTGAGTCGAGCAATCATGTCACTCAGCAGCCCCAGAGAAACCAGATTTCGAGATCTCAGGCTGTAAGCGACGCCGCACGTGCACTTGCCGAGGAGACGAGTGTCAAAGCCATCGTCGTCCTCACCCGTTCAGGGCTGTCTGCTCAACTCATATCAAAGGATCGTCCGCGAACGCCCATCTTCGCTTATACCCCTTCAACACATGTCTATCGTCGCCTTCCGCTCTGGTGGGGCGTCTGGTCTTATCTTATTTCTATGAGTGGCACCACAGAAGAACTGATTGCGTTGGTCGAAAAACGCCTGCTGGATGAGCAATTAGTGCAAAAAGGCGATCATGTCGTGATCATGGGCGGCTTGCCGATAGAGAGCCGGGCACGCACAAATTTTGTCAAACTGCACCGGATTGAAGGTGACGCGTGAGATTGACATTTTTGGCGCTACGTGCTATCCTAATCAAGCCGTAAATCAGGGGCACTAGAATGTGCTGCAAAAAAGTGGCATTGCTGAAAATACAGCCCCCTTCCGTGGGGCAGAGGTGGAATTAAGAAAAGCATGACTGTCAAAATTCGTTTAAAACGCACGGGCATGAAGAAAGCCCCCAGCTATCGCGTCGTGATTGCCGATGCTCGCTCTCCTCGCGATGGTCGTATTATTGAAAATATTGGCTGGTACAACCCCCGCGTTGAGCCTTCCGCAATCAACATTAATGAGGAAAAGGCGCTACGCTGGCTCAAAAACGGTGCACAGCCGACAGAATCAGTCGCGTCTCTTCTCAAACGTGTTGGTATTCTAGATCGCTTTACCCAGGAGAAGGCCGCTGCGAAGTCCAAAACCTCTACTGAACAGGCGGCTCCCCAGGCCGAGTAGTATCTGAAGTAGGAAGGTCAACACTATGCGTAAGCTGATTGAGTATATTGCTCAGTCGTTGGTAGACGATCCAACGGCTGTTCAGGTGCGCGAGGTTCGCAACGACCGCAATGCTCTGGTGTTGGAACTCCATGTGGCTGCGGATGACTTTGGAAAAGTTATTGGGCGTCAGGGGCGTGTTGCAAAGGCGATGCGCGCTTTGTTGCGCACCGGTGGTACGCGAGAAGGACGCCATACCTCTTTAGAGATACAGTAGCAAGAGAAAGAGTAGCTATGCAGTGGAGACTGCGCGCCAGACAGCGATAGTAAGAATATTGCTGCACAGCTTTATCTTCTTCCACTGGTGCAGTAGAATGAAACAGGCTATAGAGAGTGTTGGCTAATGAAAAACACGACGGAATGGGCTACTATCGGAAAAATAGTAGCCCCTTTTGGCATACGGGGTGAGTTAAAAGTTTTTTCTCTAAGCGATGTTCCTGATCGCTTTGTATCACTCAAGATGATCTCTGTTGGTCCTGAGCATGCTTCCTATGCAATCAAAAGTGTACGCCCATACAAGGGCGACATGTTACTGCTGAAGCTTGGCGGCGTGGAGGATGCTAATACTGCCGAGATGTTGCGTAACCGCGATCTGTACATCCCCGCCTCTGAACTCGCCACCCTCCCGCCCGATTCTTACTATCAGCACGATATTCTGGGCTTAGTGGTCTATCGGCTCGACAATCAAGAAGTTGGCACGATTACTGATATCTGGTCGACTGGTGGAAGCGATATCTATGTAATTAAAGGCCGCGATGGACAGGAAATTCTGATACCGGCGATCAAAGAGGTTATTAAACAGATTGACCTGATCCGGCATGTAATGTATATTGATCCTATGAAGGGTCTGCTGGATGATGAGGCGGTCGTTGTTGATCCAAATCAGGAGGAGGTTGAATAACTCGCATTATGTGCTTGAGTGAAATAAACCGAGTACAAGTTGTGTTTCCATGAACGAGAGCTCTGTAGGAACATATTGAAACGAAGTTATGTTTTCGGACGTGTCCTATGGAAAGAAAGCTATGCGTGTTTTGCTCCAGATGGTATTAGTCTGAGTTCATTTTCGCAGCTTCTTCGAGCTTTCTACCTGCTAGTGTGGCCGTCCTGGTGTTCTAGCGCATTACAGTATTTTGTAGGGAGGAGTCCTATGTCCGACCATATCCCGACTCTTGCTGATGTTTGTAGTGCAATTGCCGAAGGGAGGCTTGCCGCCTCTTCTGATGGCTCTACCTATCATGTGAACGCACTTGAGTTGCGTCGCTATTTCAACAAACGTCGTTCTCTCCCCACTATTTCTTTTCTGGATTTGATTGCTTCAACATATTCTGACTCACAAGACTGGTCTATTCTCGACCTCTGTAGCTTCGGTCGTTAGGGCCTTTCCTGTTTTTTGTGCAGAGTGACGAGAGTTGCGCTTGTGAGAACGAAGGATTATAATACGATCCGAAATGGGTAGGTTGGAAGTAAACAGCCTACCTTCTTACCCTTTATTCATCACTTGCTGACCAGGTATGCTCTTAGCATGAAGTAGGAGACATAGCTTTCTGTCGCCTATAATACAATAGATACGAGAGCTCTCTGTACTTTGTCAGAAGGAAAGGTATTTTATGGAGCCGCTTGATACAGATTTAGAATATGTTAATCGTCGTGAGGCCAATCCTGCTGCACGTTTCAACTGGTTATATATTATTCCAGGCTTGGGTTTTCTCTGGTTACTCTACTTGATTGGAGCAGCGGTTTTTCAGTGGCCAGTGAGCGGTGTGGTAGACCCGGTGATGGGATTTATGATCGTGCTATTCTTCGTGGCGATGGGACTGTTGTTCTGGGCTATGGCCCCCCGCGTTCATCGCTAAACCGTTTGCACTGCTTCTGGGCATGGCAACACTAACTCATAGCATGATTCTGTAGAGTGCCCTGCCCTTTAGCTTCTGTTTTTATGCTGTCTCAATCTTGCACCAGGCTTGTTCATTTTCATCAACAGCAGTGCTCTTTCCATTCCAGATAACATGGCTTAAGAGTTCTGTGGATTCGACGAGGCGCGGCCCCGAACGATTGAGATAGTAGTTGCCATCGATGGCGTAGACGCGTCCCTGCTGGACAGCGTGTAATGATCTCCATTCCGGGTGTGCCTGTAGCAAAGGGACATCTTGTAGCGTGCGTTCAAGCGTGAAGCCACAGGGCGAAAGAATAATAACATCAGGATCAACTGCTTGCAGTTCTTCCCAGGTGAGCCAGGGAGAATGGGTGCCTACTTCGCCAAAGAGGCTTTCTCCATTCGCGTACTCAACCAATTCAGGTGTCCAGTTGCCAGCCGCCATGAGAGGATCAAGCCACTCTAGAACAGTAACGCACGGCTTCTTTCCCTGGCCTGCAGCCTCTACCAACTGTGCAGTACTGCTCTGTACGTGTTCTAATCGCTTCTTATAGCCTTTTATAAGGTCCTCCGCCTGCTCAACCCTTCCAAGTGCTTTGCCCACCCGATAGAGATCCTCCCATACATCCTGCAAACGATATGGTGCTAAAGAGATGATACGTGGCTCCAGCCCTGTGAGTTGTTTGACTGCCTCCGTTACATCGTGCTCGCTCACGGCACACACTTCGCATTGCGTCTGAGTAAAAATCACATCGGGGCGCAGTTCTTGCAGCTTCTCTACATCAATGGCATAGATACTCAAGGCTTTCAGCGCCATATCTTGCTGCATCTCTTGCTTATGAGCCAACTGTTTGATCTGAGCATCAATCTGTGCACTACTTGTATTTACATCGATCTGCACAGTGCTAACCAGTGGCAGATGTAGAACTTCGGGTGGATAATCGCACTCGTGAGAGCGACCGACCATTTGATCAAGACAGCCAAGCGCCGTGATCATCTCTGTAGCGCTGGCTAGAAGTGAGACAATTCTCATAACCTGTTCCTTTGTTAAAACTCTTGTATCAACTTTTATTCGAAATTTAATAAGCAGAGTGAATGCTTCTCCATAATAACATACCTCGGCTTTACCTCACCTTGAAACTATTCTTCTATGTAGGTTCGTAATAAAAGGTGTTATAAAGACTTTCTAGCTGCTGACAGAGTCTGAAAACTATGAAAGAAACTTTGATTTGTAACTACTACTCTATAGAGGGTATGATAGAGGAGCTACGTTATCACAGTGCTGTTTTAGCTGGGTGATGGGTAGACTACTCATCTTCTGGTCAATGTCCCTGTTGACGAATCGAGTGCAGTGAAGAGTAGGAAGTTGATATTTCGAGGCTGGTCAGATACGTGCATTACTCTATCTTACCTCATTTCAAAAAGAGGAACGGGCTGGCCCTTTCCTTTTACCAACGACCTGACATACTGTAGGTACTTCTGATAGGGACGCGCTATACGCTTAAAAGCGAGGAGTAAATATGACGACCACCGAAACAAGTTCACAGGTACAACAATGGACAAATCTTGCTCAGCAGTTACGTGTTGATAGTATTCGTTGCACGACTGCAGCAGGATCGGGCCACCCGACATCTTCGATGTCAGCAGCCGATCTGATGTCTGTGCTGATGCTGAGTTATCTCCATTACGACTTTAATGCTCCGAAGAATCCTAACAACGATCATCTGATCTTTTCCAAAGGGCATGCGGCTCCCCTGCTCTATTCGATGTATAAAGCTGCGGGCGCGATCGAAGATGAAGAGTTATTGACACTGCGCAAGTTTGGCAGCCGTCTTGAGGGCCATCCCACTCCTATACTGCCCTGGGTGGATGTTGCTACAGGCTCATTGGGTCAGGGATTGCCCATTGCTGTTGGCGTTGCGACCGCAGGAAAATATCTTGACAAACTGCCCTATCACGTCTGGACATTGCTGGGCGATAGTGAGTCGGCTGAAGGCTCAATCTATGAAGCGTTTCATATAGCTGCGCACTACAACTTGAACAACCTGACAGCGGTCATCGATGTCAACCGTCTTGGACAGCGCGGTGAAACAGAGCTGGGTTGGAATGTCGATGCCTATGTTGCGCGCGGTCAGGCATTTGGCTGGAATGCATTCGCAATTGATGGTCACAACTATGATGAGATCAACAGCGCGTACGAGCGAGCTTCACAGGCAACCGATCGGCCAACATTGATCGTCGCCAAGACAAAGAAGGGCAAGGGCGTCTCTTTCCTTGAGGACAAGCCCGGCTGGCATGGTAAAGCTCTGAATACAGATCAGGAAGAGCAGGCGATCAAAGAGTTGAATCCTGCCGTGCGTAGTACAGTCTTTCCAGTCCAGAAGCCCGCTGCTGGAGAGCTGGCTCCCGAAGCTGCGAAAAAGCCCGTGGAACTTCCGCGCTATGAGTTGAAGGACAGTGTGGCCACGCGTAAAGCGTATGGTGATGCTCTTACGGCTCTTGGTGCCGCGAATCCCGACGTTGTTGCTATGGATGGTGAAGTTAGCAACTCAACCTATGCCGAGGAATTTGCCAAGGCGTATCCTGAGCGCTACTTCGAGCAGTACATCGCCGAGCAGCAGCTCATTGCCTCGGCTGTGGGCATGAGCGTACGTGGCAAGATTCCCTTTGCATCAACCTTCGCCGCCTTCTTCACCCGCGCCTATGATTTCGTTCGTATGGCAGCAATCTCACGCGCGAATATTCGCCTCGTTGGATCGCACGCAGGTGTCTCAATTGGTGAGGATGGACCTTCGCAGATGGCGTTGGAAGATCTATCAATGTTCCGCGCCGTCTTTGGCAGCACCGTTCTCTATCCAAGCGACGCAAACCAGGCCGCCCAACTGGTCGCGGAGATGGCAGATCACAGTGGTATCGTCTATATGCGTACCACTCGTGAAAAGACACCGATTCTCTATAGCGCGGATGAGAAGTTCTCGATCGGTGGTAGCCGGGTCGTCCATCAGTCCGATAAAGATCAAGCCACAATTGTTGCCGCTGGTATTACGCTGCACGAGGCGCTCAAAGCCTACGACCAGCTCGCGAGCGAAAACATCCATGTGCGTGTTATCGACGCCTACTCGATTAAACCTATCGATGATGAGACTTTGATGGCTGCTGCTCAAGAGGCTGGTGCGAAGATCATCACCGTCGAGGATCACTGGCCGGAAGGCGGCCTCGGCGATGCTGTACTAGAAGCTTTCTCACAGGCCGATGCTCCATTGCCACAGGTCGTGAAACTGGCTGTAGAGTCGATGCCCGGCTCTGGTACTCCTGCCCAACTCCTTGAAGAGGCTGGGATCAGTGCTCATGATATTGTACAGGCTGTAAAGACGTTGATTAAGTAGAAAAATGATTGGTTGCCTCTTGCGTGGTGAACGCGCGAGGGCGACGAGGCCGGGTGATTGTTATTGTCGTCCGGCCTCTTTGAATATTTTTGTCTCCACTAGCGTTCAGCTATCTGAAACTCAACTATGTTCATAGTCATATTTTCTCTGGGTGTGTCCGAGGCTCATCGCATTTGTATTCTTAGTAGATGAGATAGTGCAGCTTCGCTGCCTGAATAGACTGTAGTATATAATTTTACTTTTTCTCCATTTTTAAGCGAAGCTTAAAAATGGAGAAAAAGTAAAATTATATACGAATATAGAACTACCAATAGCTGTTAAGGACTGACATATGAGCGGGAAGACTGCCTCTTTGATCATCAATCTCAGGATGGGCGAAAACGTTGCGAGGTTACAAGACATTCTGGCTGTGCTGTGGGCTGCGGGTTGGAAGACAAAGGTTAAGCTAAAAGAGTATGGTAAGCATGGGATGCATTTAGCTCATGCAGCAGCTCTCGTCTCTCCTACTACGGCAGAAACTGGATACAACTACCGCAGAATATCTTCGTGCACCACACCTTCGCCTGACTGTACCCGCAAACGTTCCTTTTCAAGTCGATGGGAGTTTTGTCTTGCTCAAAGACTACCTCAGTTCAGCCGATTATACTCGGTTACAAATGCTGACAGATCCGTCAAAGGCAAGGATCACATATCAACTTGATGCACTGCCCAGAGCTCTGGATGTGGCTATCCCTTATACCTACAACGGTGAGCTATTCGAGCGTGCTCTCAAGCACACTCATGCTGGTGACGAGTTTCACATGCTCAATGGAAAAGTGCTCCATCCTGAGTTCTTCTCGCAAAAGAGCCAGCAGTCAGCAGAGACAACGCTCCAACAGTACACCGCTACCGTAGAGACAAAACCTGCGTCACAGCTTGCGAATGATGGGTTGCAGAGGGCCCAGGTGGCAAAGCCTGAAGAAGAGGTGAGCAAAGAAATCCCCGATTTCATTAATCTCTTGCTGCAAGATGGGCGCAGAGTGACCGTCTTTGGCAAGGTTTCTGACCCGAATCGAGAGCAAACCTTTATTATTGCTGGTAGTGCGCATAATCCCATAACAGACGAACGACGACCGGTTGCTCTCGTTGTCAATGCTCATACAACGCTGTTAAACCGCAATGGACGGTATATAGCCGATGTTGCGAAGGTGGTGGGTGAACTGGAGGAGGGGGAGCTGGTTGTCGTTGAAGGGAAGAGTAGTAAACGAGGTGTCATCACTTGCAATATCCTAAAAGTGGATCGTTAAAAGTGTTCCCGCACCATATCCAGCTGTTGTCAATATAGATGAGGAGACCAAAAAGGTCTAATAGTTTTATACCAGAATACGATATCTTCGTTTCTAATAATAGAACTGTTTACTCTACATAAAAGAAGATGAAAGGATGTATCGAGAATGCGATATCATTTAAGGGAGCGTGCCTGGAGCTTAAGAGAGGACTTTTTGATACGAGATGACGCAGGAAACGCTGTGTTTGAGGTCCGAGGGAAGTTCTTTCATATCGGTGATGACCTTGTGTTGTTTGATCGCTATAACCGACAGGAGCTAGTGCATATCAAGCAACGCGTAATCTCACTGCTGCCGCATTATGATATTTATCGTGGCGGTCAGCATTGGGCGAGTGTAAGTGAGCAGTTTCGGCTGTTTGGCGAACGCTTTAAAGTCCAGGGTGACAATGGGATGGTCTTCCATGTTGATGGAGATATCTGGCAGTGGAATTTCGGAGTGAGCGATGATTACGGCAATCTGCTTGGTCGCGTGAGCCGCCAGCTCTCGATCTTCCGCGATAGTTACGCTCTCGATATCGCTGATGGCGTCGATGCCCCCTTCATCATCGCGCTCGCCATCGTCATCGAGATGGTACGCGATCATCACGAAGAGCATGAGCGTCAATAGCTAGCATACCCAAATATGCTACTTGCTTGTCTTCTCTTCAGCCCTTGCTCTACACTGAATTCCACAGCTTGTAAGATGGAGCAAGTGCAAATGGAGAAAGAGTAGGGCATGCTAGAGCAAACAGACTGGGTGGGGAAACAATTAGGTCATTACCGCCTCCTACATCCTATTGGCAAGGGAGGCTTCGCCGATGTGTATCTGGGCGAGCACATCCACCTGACAACTCATGCAGCGGTAAAGTTATTACATACACGTTTATCTGATGAGGACGTAGAAAACTTCCGCCGCGAAGCGCGGATGATAGCTCGCCTCGTACATCCAAACATCGTGCGCGTCTTCGACTTTGGCGTGGAGAACAACATTCCCTACCTGGTCATGGACTATGCGCGCGACGGAACGTTGCGCCAGAGGCATGCTAAAGGTATACAACTCTCTCTCGCAACTGTCGTTACCTATGTTCTACAAATTGCTGAAGCCTTGCAGTATGCTCACGATCAGCGTCTGATCCATCGTGATGTGAAGCCGGAAAATATGCTGCTTGGTGGTCGCCAGGAGGTGTTGCTCAGCGATTTTGGGATTGCGCTAATGAGCCAGACATCCAATTTTCAGCACACGCAGAATATTGCTGGCACGGCTGCCTATATGGCACCGGAGCAGATCCAGGCGCACCCCAGGCCCGCCAGCGATCAATATTCGCTGGCCGTCGTCGTCTATGAATGGCTCTGCGGCCAACGTCCTTTCCAGGGTTCGTTTAGTGAACTCGCGATTAAGCATGTTATTACTCCTCCATCATCGCTGCGCGCTCATATACCAGATCTTTCTCCTGCTTTTGAAGAGGTAGTGATGACTGCCTTGCAAAAAGATCCTCAGCGGCGTTTTGCGAATGTGCGCGCGTTTGCGCAAGCGTTGCAGCAAGCGAGCCAGCGCAGCTCGTCCTCTCAATTTACTCCATCGACGCGTGCTCTGCCGCCCTTGACGCCTCTAGCGCTTCCAGTACATCATCCATCACAATTTTTGGGGCAACAGACATACAAGCCTGCTCACAACGTCTTCCCCGCTGCACCAACACCAGCTATTGCAACTCCTGCCCCTCTTAACACTCCCTATACATCTGTCCCGTTGCCGCCGCATGCCTCATTTATGCAAACTCCTGCATATCCAGTAGGACAACCTCTTCCTCCTCATACGATTCCTGGTGTATCGTCTCAACCTCCACGCCGCATCTCTCGGCGTGCAATTTTTGCTGGAGCTATAGGACTTGTCGCTGTAAGCAGTGGAGCTACATGGTATGTTGCCAATCAGCTATCACGTGTATCATCGACCCTTCCTAAGAGCATTGGAATGAATAATCCACTTTCAAAGCTAGCTGATTCGGCGAGTTCCGGCTCTCTTGTGCTCACCTATTCAGCACAACAAGACTACGTGTGGACGGTAGATTGGTCGCCGGATGGGAAATATATTGTCTCGGGCTCACACGATGGAACAACTCACGTATGGAATGCCGCTACAGCGCAGCGTCTCCTTTCATATCGCAGTGCAACGAAGCCTGCTGTCTCTGATAACTGGGCTCTGGGCGTGGCGTGGTCGCCGGATAGCAAAAGAATAGGCATTGGTTTTATAGATGGAACTGTACAAGTAGTAGATATCATTAGTGGTGAATTGATCCATACCTATGGACAACATCCGGCTCCTCCCATTTATGCAGTGACCTGGTCGCCAAAAGGAGACTACATTGCTATGTCGGGAGGTGATGTCAAGGTCTATGAAGTAGCCAGTCAGAGGCTTGTCACAACTTTTGATAAACATACCGATACTGTTGTCACTACCACCTGGTCTCCTGATGGAAAGTGGCTGGCTTCTGGTTCAACGGATGGGAAGGCGAAGGTATGGAAGCCCTTTACGGGCGAAGAACAGCTTAATTATACAGGTCATAGCAGCGAGTTGCGCACAGTTGCCTGGTCACACGATAGCACACGTATCGTATCGAGTAGCTGGGACTATACTGTAAAAGTCTGGGAAGCGACGACGGGCCACACGCTCTACTCGTATAGCGAACAGCCTGTTCCTCAATTGATGGACTCGGCGGCCTGGTCGCATAACGATAAGTATATCGCTCTGGGGAGTCACGATATCTATCTACGTATCTGTGATGCTGGTACGGGCAAAGTCCTTCAATCTTTTGACGCATATCCCGTTTATTCTCTTGCATGGTCGCCGGATGATAAGTTTATTGTCACGGGTGGCATAAGTGACAAGAGAGTTCAAGTGTGGAAAGTCCAGTAATTATTGATCAGAGACTATCCTAGAAAGCCCGGCTATGCTACACTACTATTAGAAATTATTGTCTTGTAGTTTCTTATAGCCGATGAAAGGTTGTAGTGGTGGACGAAATCCAGACATCATTAGAATGGAGTTCTGTCGTCGAGGTAACACACGGCGTTGAGGTGCGTACATCCCTTCCAGCTCTCAATGAAGCCGGTGTTATTGCATATACAGATGGTGCGTGTATCAAGAATCCGGGCGGGCCGGCTGGCTGGAGCGCACTCCTATGGTCTGCTACCGATTTTGTCAATGGAAAAGTCAGTGAAGAGGCTCCTTGCTTAGAATGCTATGGTCATATACCAAAGGCAACTACAACAACGAATAATCGTGCAGAGATCTCGGCTGTGCTAGCTGTTCTCTGCCTTGCTCCTCCAACATTACCTCTCATGATCTATAGCGACAGCGAGTATACGATTAAGGTCGCCCAGGGTACGTATCAGATGAAGGCCAATCCTGACCTGTGGCAGGCGTATCGGCACTTACTCAGCTTTCGTAAACGTCCTCCAACCTTCGAATGGGTGCGTGGTCACGCGGGTCAGCTTCACAACGAGCGCGCAGATGAATTAGCGGGCCTGGGTGCCTTTGACAACGATCGCACCGCCTTTGACAAATGGGAGTCATCGCAGGTGCCCGAAGCCAGAAGCAATGTACCTGCTGGCGATGTGGTGGCCTTGCGCATCCACGTTCAGAGGCTTAGAACGCTATTTGATACGGTTGCTGAAGATGATAGGCGTGTCCTCCCACAAGAACGGAAATTTATTCAAGACATGACAAAACGCTTCCAAAAGAATAACTTCGCGCCATCTGAGAAACAGAGCAACTGGATCAAAGGACTGGTTGCGAAGCACAAAATTTGATCTGTCTCTTCATCGGTTGGTTACATTTTCCGTGTTCAAAGCTTTTATGATAGAATTGAATCAGTCATCCTTAATCCGCACAGTAGAAATCACCGTCAATCTAGTCAGTCTATACACAGAGCTTTAACCACGCTCATCGCCTTTGCTTCCTCGCTACATACAGGCGGTGAAAGACGATGTCTGGGGAGAGAATAAATTTCTATGAACAGAGCTCAGGCGACACGTCTCTGCGCCCTTTGTAGTTTAGGTGAACCGCTGATGGACCCGCAAGCCGTAATTGGTGGAATGCTTCATCGTATGTGGCGTCTAACTACGACAAAAGGTTCAATTGCTGTCAAGCAATTGAATTCTGCGATTATGCGGAAGCCAGGTATTCTACACGAATATCGAATGAGCGAGGCCGTTGCGCAAGCAATGGCCGAGCAGGGGATACCCGCTATCGCCGCGCTATTGAGTGCAGATGGGCCGCTGCAAGAGATAGATGATGCGTTTTTCCTGGCTTATCCCTGGATTGATGGTGAGACCTTATCTTCTGCGCCTGTGGGACCTGATCGTGCTCAACAAATAGGGGCGATTCTAGCGCGTATGCATACGCTCTCGCTTCACCTGCCGGAGGTTGCGCCGCTCGAATGGAAGCATTTTCACAGCGATGATTGGGATATCTTGACATTTCAGGCTGCTGAGGTTGGTCTTCCCTGGGCGCATTCGATACGTGCCGCTCTTCCGATGCTTCTTCAATGGACACAAAGCTATGAAGATGCTGGCGAGAAGCTGATGCAGCGCCTGATCATTAGCCAGCGCGATTTAGATCAGAAGAATGTAATCTGGCAGACGTCTACTGCTCCAAAGATTATTGATTGGGAGGCTGCTGGTCTGATCAACCCTACGATGGAACTGGTGGGTGCCGCGCTAAGTTGGAGTGGGTTTGCAGTGGGCCCTCCAGGTAAAGAAATCTTTATGGCGCTGATTAATGCGTATATAGGGGCGGGTGGTACAATCCAGAATACTGGTCTGGATGCATTACACGGCTTGCTGGGTACGTGGTTAGGCTGGCTGCTATTTAATATGCGCCGCTCTCTTGGCGAGTCGATTACGTCCGAAGACGAGCGACAACTGGGCATTCGCGAGACAGTAAACACTCTCGCAATTTTACGCTCTTTAAGCATGCATACAGAGATATGGGCGGGATGGCTGGATGAGCGACGAGCACTTTAATTCTCTCTTTTGATAATAGGAGAGAGCTCAAAATCATTGGAACTCTTAGTTTCTCTTACCCTCGAAGGAAAGATGCTATGACGACGACGAGACAACGAACAGAGACAGAAGATGGAAAACTTCTTTCATCATCAGAATCCCTTCTCCGCAACCCAGGTATGCCGCTTGATATGGGCTGGGTAAATAGTGTACACATCAATCGAAGCGCAATAGAGCGGCGCGCAGCTACTCTGCCAACACGACGAACGGTCAAAAAAGAATGGCAGGCGGCATGGTTGTTGCGAGCTATCACTTGCCTGGACCTGACTACGCTGTCTGGCGATGATACACCCGGCAACGTCACGCGGCTCTGTGCTAAGGCGCGCCAGCCTGTACGCAGAGAGCTTCTTGATGCGCTTGGAGTAGCAGATGTGCAGGTTGGGGCCGTCTGTGTCTATCATAATCTCGTCCCTGTCGCCGTTGAGGCTCTGCGCGGCTCGACTATCCCCATCGCCGCCGTCTCAACTGGTTTTCCAGCGGGTCAAAATCCTTTCGAGCAGAAGTTGCAGGAGATTACTGCCTCGGTACAGGCTGGCGCGGCTGAGATCGATATCGTGATCTCGCGTGCTCACGTGCTAACTGGCAATTGGCAGGCGCTTTATGATGAGGTGAAGGCTTTTAGAGAAGCTTGTGGGCAGGCACATATGAAGACGATACTTGCCACCCACGAGCTCGCTACTTTGCGTAACGTCGCGATGGCTAGCCTGGTGTGTATGATGGCCGGAGCGGACTTTATCAAGACCTCAACGGGAAAAGAGCCTGTCAATGCAACGCTACCAGTTGGTCTGGTCATGGTGCGTACACTGCGCGATTACTATGAGCAGACGGGCTACAAGGTCGGCTTTAAACCGGCTGGCGGTATCCGTTCTGCCAAATCGTCGCTGGATTGGCTGATTTTGATGAAAGAGGAAGTGGGCAACGAGTGGGTGCAAAATACGTTGTTCCGTATCGGAGCCAGTGGTCTGCTCTCTGATATTGAGCGCCAGCTTGCGTATTATGTGACGGGTCAGTACTCGGCCGCCTATGAAAATCCATTGGTTTGAGTGTAGCACTTCACTCAGTAATCAACAAAGCAGCAGGGAATGAGAAAATGAACATTACAGAAATTTTTGAGACAATGGAGTACGGTCCTGCTCCCGAAGCGCCTGCACTTGCGCAAGAGTGGCTGAAAGAGCATCAGCCCTTCAATCTATTTATCAACAACCAATGGGTCAAGCCTCTCAGTGGTCAGTATCTTGATAGCACCAATCCTGCAACAGGCAAAACGCTGGCACGTGTGGCATCCGCAAATAAGGCCGATGTCGATGCCGCCGTGAGCGCTGCGCGGGCTGCTTTTCCATCATGGAGTAAGACACCCAATCATATTCGTGCGCGCTATCTCTATGCACTTGCCCGTACCATTCAGAAACATTCGCGCCTGCTAGCCGTCTTAGAAGCGCTAGATAACGGCAAGACTATTCGAGAGACGCGCGATCTCGACATTCCACTGGTTGCGCGCCACTTCTACTATCACGCTGGCTGGGCGCAGCTTATGTCCTCAGAACTGCCGGGCTATCAACCCGTAGGAGTAGTTGGCCAGATCATTCCCTGGAACTTCCCTTTGCTGATGCTAGCGTGGAAGATCGCGCCCGCAATCGCGATGGGGAACACAGTCGTGCTCAAGCCTGCTCGCTATACTCCGCTGACGGCGCTCAAATTCGCCGAGATTGTGCAAGAGGTGGGCCTGCCTGCGGGTGTGATTAATATAGTGACGGGCGAAGCGGGACAGGCCGGCGAGGCACTGGTGCAACATGCAGATGTCAACAAGATCGCGTTTACTGGCTCAACCGAGGTGGGGCGTAGTATTCGCCGTACCACCGCTGGTTCTGGTAAAAAGCTCTCGCTTGAACTCGGTGGAAAGTCCCCTTTTATCGTTTTTGATGATGCCGACCTGGACAGTGTGATCGAAGGGGTCGTGGATGCCATCTGGTTTAATCAGGGACAGGTCTGCTGCGCAGGGTCACGCCTGCTGGTGCAAGAGAATATTGCGGACAGGCTTGTGACGAAGCTACGTGCACGCATGGAACGATTACGCATGGGAGATCCACTGGACAAGGCTGTGGACATCGGAGCCATTGTTTCGCCTACTCAACTGCAAGAGATCCAGCGCCTGGTCGATCAAGGCGTCAAAGAAGGCGCACAGTTGTGGCAGCCTTCATGGTCTTGCCCAACCGAAGGCTCTTTCTTTCCTCCAACACTCTTTACTAATGTCTCACCCGCAGCCACTATTGCCCAGGTCGAGATCTTCGGTCCCGTGCTCGTTTCTATAACATTCCGCACTCCGGCGGAAGCCGTAGAGCTGGCGAATAATACACGTTATGGCCTGGCTGCGAGCGTCTGGAGCGAGAATATTAATCTGGCACTGGATATCGCGCCTAAGCTCAAGGCTGGAAGCGTCTGGATCAATAGCACCAACCTGTTTGATGCTGCCTGCGGCTTCGGAGGCTATCGCGAGAGCGGCTATGGTCGCGAGGGCGGCAAAGAGGGCTTATACGAATATGTACGGCCATCCTGGCAGACAAAAACGCTTGATCAAGCACCCGATACGTCTGCATCTACCAACCTTGTAGACGATGAGAAGATGCAGATTCTATCCTCCAATGGTCTTCATCTCGAAGAGATAAGCGGTGAAGAGGATAGTCTGAACGACCATATGCATAATGGCTCTTCAAGCTCCTTCGCATTCCCTGCGATTGATCGAACTGCGAAACTGTTTATCGATGGCAAGCAAGCTCGCCCTGACTCCGGCTACAGCCGCGCGATCTATACTCCTGCTGGCGAGCTGATTGGAGAGGTGGGGGATGGTAACCGTAAAGATATGCGTAACGCGGTCGAGGCAGCGCACAAGGCGAGTGGGTGGGCAAATGGGACGACGCACAACCGCGCCCAGATTCTCTACTATATCGCTGAGAATATGGCGGTTCGTGCTGAAGAGTTTGCGCGTCGGATTGTAGCCCAGACCGGTCGTCACCATGCAGACGCTGAAAATGAAGTCCAGACGACTCTCTCGCGTCTATTCAGCTATGCTGCCTGGTCGGATAAGTTCGAAGGTGTGGTACATCGTCCACCTCTGCGTGGCGTCGTTCTGGCAATGCGTGAAGCAATCGGCGTCATCGGCATGGCCTGTCCGGATCAATATCCACTGCTTAGCTTCATCTCGTTGGTTGCTCCAGCTATCGCGATGGGAAATACTGTCGTTGCTCTTCCCAGTTCGATAGCGCCGTTGAGCGCCACTGATAGTTATCAGATCTTCGAGACTTCTGATCTGCCAGCCGGTGTTGTGAATATCGTCACCGGTGAGCGTGAGATATTAAGCAAGGTGCTGGCCGAGCATCATGATGTGAATGCAATGTGGTACTTTGGCTCGGCTGAAGGCTCGAAGCTGGTTGAACTGGCCTCGATAAGCAATGTGAAGCGCACCTGGGTTAACTACGGACGTGAACGGGCCTGGCTTGATCCTGTGCAAGGCGAGGGTGAAGAATTTCTGCGTGAATCTACTCAGGTCAAGAATATCTGGGTTCCGTATGGAGAGTAATTGCTTTCTTCTGAATATAATTTTGCATGTTTTTCATCTTTACAGCCTTTTATGCATCGCATAAAAGGCTGTAAAGATGAAAAACATGCAAAATTATATTCAGAATTGTGATTAAGCTTAGTGACCAACGACTGATCGTAGATCTTGCACCACACGCTCCAACTGCGTAGCTGCTTCGGTGGCTGATGTAGCACCTGTATGCAGTTGCTCTGTCACCTGGATGGCTACTTTGAGCGCTGTAGCCAATTTCTGATTGCTTGCATCTTGATAGTCTGATGCGTTGCCAATATAGCGAGCAGCCTGGATGATACGTTCAAATGCCTGCTCGATTTGCTGTCGATTGGCATACTGCCAGTTTTGTGCCAGCTCTTTGACCGTTTCTATCAGCCGATAGGAAGCTACTTTGTTGGCTTCTGTATAGTATTGTACGGACTGCAGGCCGACTTGCGAGGAGTCTACGACCCAGATCTGTTCGGAGGCTGCTTCCTGCTGGTTGGCAGCCAGGATGGTCAGTGCCTGACTATTACCACGTAAGTATTCGACGGCGTTAAGGATTGGGCGTGAGATGCTGCGACCGACGAATGCTCCTATGATTGCAACGAACAGAGAGGCCAGACAGGCGATAATGGTTGTGTAGATCTGCTGCTTGTAGGCTAGGTCCGTGACTGTGCTGACTGGACTGAGCACGATATAGTTCCAGGGCATAATTGTTGCTGCCTGACGCGCCACCTGGAATGGCTCGTGTTGTCCGGCTGGCTCTGCCTGAAAGCTTCCTACGTTGGCGGAGTTTTTCAGTGCCCTGGTAGTATCCAGGTCTGCGAGCACTTTGACCGGGCTGTTATTGCCGTAACGTTCTTCCTGGCTGATCTGCTGCTGTACAGCGGGATCTAGTTCGTGGATAGCTGTAAAGAGCCGCTGGGGATTGGTGTCGGCGATACGCACACCATTCTGATCGAGAATAAATGCGTAGCTTCCTTGCCCGTTACTGCCCAGGTCTTTCTGGACAATTTTGTTCCAGATGTAGTCAAGGTTGAGCGTCGCTTGCATGAAGCCGCGTATCTTCGTGGGATTCTGAACATCGAGAAGAGGTGAGTAGATCTCGACTGATGCCTTTTTTGTGCTGGGCGAGTAGAAGACGGGAGTGATAAACGTCTTTCCGGTCAGCACGCGCTGCAAGTCTTGTGAGGTGGTGAACGAATCGCCATGCTTTTGTGGCGCAACTGGGTAGGAAAGCCGTAGCTGTCCTGTTTGATCAAAGACTGCCCAGCTTGTGTAGTTTTTGTCACGATAGATACCAGCGATTAGAGCATATCGCGCATGAATGGCCTGGTCGTTGTACTCGGTAGATTGGGGAGCATAGGGCAGCGCGATAAATGTTTGTACACTGGGCACCTGCGTCAACGTTTGTGCATCAAGCAAGCGTTCATTGAAGTAGGTATCAATTAACTGAACGCGGGCTTCGGCGTCGCTTGCCATCGCTTTGTTCGTCTGATCGATAAGGGCTGGACGAGTAATAAATGAGATGAAGACGAGCATAATGATGAGCGGGAGCACGGTAGCGCACACCAGACCTATAGCGATCCGACCAGGTAGTGCTATTCCTCGACGCTTCCGTACTGCTAAATCTTGTTGCAACATTGTTGTAGTTATCCTTTAAAAAAGTGCTAGCGTTGAATAACACCAATCCATTCTAAATCGAGTAAGAGCTGTTGCACATCCTCAAATCTGCGACCCAGCAGGCGCGCGAGCTCTACCTGCGTCCTTTGACCATCCAGGAGCAGAAACAGATGTCGATGTAGCCGCGATAAATTAGCCTGCATAATCATCTGAACTCCCTCTTCTGTATGATAGAGACGGTATGGGCCATGAGCGGTGGCTGGAGGAAGCGGCCCTGTCATCGCGCTCCATTCGCTGTTCTGGTGAGAACTCGGCGGCGAGAAAGAAGGCTGAGGGCCACTATCCTGGAAGAAAAAGTGGTCGGTCGCCGTCGATGGAGAAGAGCGTATTTCTGGCAACGGGCCTGTCTTTCTCTCTGCTACTGTGCTCATAAAGATAAAACGACAGGTACCCCATGTTTTTAGGCGAGTCAAGGCTGCCTCTCCAGTAAGTTGACCACTATAGGCATTTACCACATGCCCATAGTCAAACAGAATCTCTCCTTCTTCTCTTTGCATACCCTCGCCGCGTTCAACTATGAGACGGCCCGTCTTTCTGCCAAGTTGAATAACTTGAAAAACATTGATGAATTGATCTGTTGTGATGCCCCGTCTCTGTGACATAAACATCTTACTCCGCCTCTTGACGATTTCAATCTTTCATAAGAAGAACGCATAGCCATTGTAGTGATTTAAAGAATAACATAGAGTAGCTAGTAGAGTGAAGAACTATGTATGCTTGCGTTCTCTTCCCCTACATTTACGGTCGCATGTAGTACTTTTGGGGTACGGATATACTGTGCTCTCCGCTCTTTCTTACCTCTTCTAATAAATGAACGCACTTTAGTCCCAGTGAGTGGCGTTATTTTACCCAAACATGCGATAATGTGGCAAAAAGGTACTCTAGTTTGCAAGAACTCTGCCATTGAGAAACTTGTACCTTTTGATTCGTGATGTTATACTCAAAAACGCGTTGGGAAAAATGTAGCCGAGCTATACGTAGCAAGAATGGAAGCAGGGAGCAATTGTCGATGGAGTCTCGTAACCTCTCTCAGTCCTCGGGACCACAATCAGTCCTGGGGGGGCAGAGTGACAGCGCACCACCCGCCGAGCTACTGTCAATTAATGAGCTAGCTCGTTGTTGTTCAGAAGAGACGAATAAGTTTTTAAAGCAGAGCGCGTCGAATGACCGTTTCTGCCTGGAGATGTTTCGCCGCGCCATTATCAAGCGAGATGATGGTGCCTGGGCTAGTATCTATCAGCAGTACGCGCCACTCGTACTGACCTGGGTAACTCAACATCAGAGTGCGACGCCTCTGTTGGGACAAGACGGAAGTGCTCCTCTTGTCAATGCTGCGTTCGCCAAGTTTTCACAGGCGCTCACCCCTGCTAAAATGGGCAATTTTAATTCACTGGCCGCTATATTAAAGTATCTAAAGATGTGTGTGCACAGTGTTGTCGCCGATGAAGTGCGTGCTCGCCAGTCGCGTCAGTACGAAGAGACTCTAGAATCAATTGAGCACGAGCCGGCAAGCGATGATCCGGCCGATGATGTCGTCTCGAATATCTCAGCTCAAGATCTCTGGAAAATTATTCAGGAAGAATTGAATAGCGAAGACGAACGTGTGCTCATCTATCTGGCATACGTTCAGGGCATGAAGCCAGGCGAAATTAGTAGTATGCATCGCCGCTTTTTCCCTTCCGTCGATGATGTTTACCGCATTAAACGCAACGTCCTTGAGCGTTTACGTCGCAATCGACGTTTGCTTGCTTTGTTTCAACAGTAAACTTGCTTTCTTGCTAACAGAATCGTCCAAAAAGAGGTAAGGAGTTCGTTTATTTTGAAGTAAAGGATACAAAAATCTGAGGTGTGTAGCGGAAGAGGGAGTGGATTGGTATGATATACAGCAGGTCTTCAGCTTTTTAGAGGAACATTCGTGTATTGACCTTGTATTGTGTGCGCAAGCATTTTCGTTTTAAAAAGAGACGGAATGCAGCGCTCCTGTTGGGGGTGTTCTATGCATGCTGAACCTGTATCCTATGTTGATGTAGAGGAAACGTTCATGGAGTGTACTAAACCGGGTGCCATTCGCGATGAAGAGCTGATCGCCTACGCGGAAGGCGAGAAGGTGCAGCCTGCTGTTAGTGAGCATCTCGCACACTGTCAAGCTTGTTCATCTCAAGTGGTTACCTATCAACAATTAGAACATAAGCTTGCATACAAGCTGTATCGCTGGGACTGTCCGCCCAGTCAAATACTTGGTGAGTTCCAGTTAGGACTTCTCGATGCTGTCTTCTCGACGGCCGTGAAAACTCATTTGCGAACGTGTGTGCTCTGCTCTGCTGAGATGACGGCACTGACACACTTTTTGGCAAATGATCCTTTTCTTGTCGAGCCTGTTCCTGCGGTGCAGCGGAGTGAGTCAACTCAACGCTCCTCTCTCAATGGCCGCTATCCAGTGGAAGAGGCGAAACGCGCGCTAGAACACCTGCGAGAGCAGACTCTGGCGGGAGCCCGTCGTATTGTTGCAACACTACTACCGCCGGTGCAACCAGGCTTCGCTATGCAGCGTGGTTCTATGCAACAGCTTGCTCAGTGGCCACGCAATTATACTGCCGAGGATGTAAATATATCTTTGCAGCTTGAGAGCAATCCCAGGCAGCAGACTACTCTACAACTCGTTGGTCTGGTGACGTGTAAAGGTGTTGTTTTAGATACGTTACAGGGCACTCCCGTACGCTTAACAGATCTAGCGGGGATTAGCTCTACTCAGACGATTGATGAGCTTGGAAACTTCGTCTTTTCTGCTCTGGCTCCTGCTACCTATGTGTTGGAGTTGCTCTTCCCTGAAGGGGTTGTCGTCGTTGACCAGATGGTTTTGCAATTGCCGGAATAATGTTCTTCTTATATAATTGAGTAAAAAGATAGCCACAAGAGTCGTCGCTTCTCTTTTATTTTGAAGCGGTGCCGTTTGTGGCTATCTGAACACTTGCTTTCTATCCATTTTTTCTAGGTGAAGAACGGCAATATATGACTCCTCAAGATCTTGTCTCTGCTCTCGTCACGACAAACGAGGAACAGGGACGGCAACTGCTTCAATCGCACATTCCTCTTTTTAGCCCAAATGCTCTCGATCGCCTTGTGTACTATCTGAAGAAAGAAGCTGATCGTTGCTGGAATAGTGATGCCCCCCTGTCACTTGTGCTCTCCGGTCATTTGTTGCTTGTAGCAAATCTAGCACACAATACGTACTACCATGCGTTAGGATTGATGGCACGTGGCGATGCACTGCGGCGTCTGGATCGTAATCTGGAGGCGCTCCCTTTCTTTGATGCGGCGGGCGAAGAATTTATGGCAAACGATGATGAGGTTGGCTGGGCGCGAACCCGTATTGGCAGAGTAAGCGCCTGCTTGCAGCTTAACCGGACGACGGAGGCGCTCAACGATGCTGAGGCCGCGCATGCAATTTTTATACGTCATGGAAAGCTGCGCCGTGCCGGGCAGATTGATGTCAATGCTGCGATCATCAACTTCGAACTGGGCCAGTATGATCAAGCGCTCCGCCTCTTCGATCGGGCAATTGAGACGTATGCGTTGCATGGTGATGGTGTTGAATTAAATATTGCCCGTGCTCGTGGCAATAAAGCCCTGACTCTGGCAGCACAGGGAAAGTTCCGCGAGGCGGTTGCGTTACATGAGCAAGCCCGTGCCACGTTCGCCATGCATGGCGAACGGGAGGAGATATCGGTTGCTCGCGAAGAGTTGAATGTTGCCGACATCTACGCTGCGCAAGGACATTATAGTCAGGCGCTCTTGCTGTATAATCAGAGCCGCGCCCTCTTTCAAAAGCATTCCATCTCTCTGTTTGCCGCCGAGGTCGCGCAGCAGATGTGCTGGTGCCTGGTCTGTCTCAATCGTTCACGCGAAGCCTATGAGCTTGCGGGTGAGACTGTTAACTTTTTTCGCACCTCTCCTGGCCCTCGTCACAATCTTGCTCGCTCGCTTATGCATCAAGCCTCCGCCGCGATTTTAATGGAAAGGCTGTCTGAGGCCGATAGTATGTTGCGTGAGGCAAGCACCTTGCTTGAGGAAGGTGGCTTTATTCGTCTGGCCGCCCTGGCTCGCTTGAAACGTGCTGAACTCTACTATGCGAATAAACAACTGGATGCGAGCTTGAGTGAAGCTGAGTTTGTTGCCGATGTCTTTGCTGAGCAAGAGGACCTGCCGCATTTAGCGCAGGTAATGCTTTTACAGGGTCTTATTGCTGATGCAAAGGGACGTACAGAGACTGCGTACGATCTCTGCAATCAAGCGCTTGACATTGCAGAGGGACAGGGTTTACTAGAGTTGAAGTATGCATGCTACGATCTGCTTGGGCAGATTGCTGAGCGGAGCGGCAAGCCGGACGATGCAGCTTCTTACTACGATCTTGCCATTCAAGGCATTGAGGAGGTTCAGAGCCGACTGGTAATGGATGCGCGGGCGAGCTTTCTTGAAAACAAAAAAGACATCTATCAGCGAGCAATTATGCTTGCTTTAAAGCGTAACCTGAAAGACCAGGCTTTGATCTATGTAGAGAAGGCAAAATCGCGCGTGCTTGGTGACTATCTCCGCAGTAACATTGATATTCGCTTACGAGCAGGCGATCAGACTGATGAGCATATTCTAGAGGATCTTGAGAAGCTGCGCGAGGAACAGGCCTGGTTTAGTTCGATTGTTCATGATACAGAGGATGAGGCCAGCCTAAGTGATACTGCTATTATGCGTATTCGCTCTATTGGCCCAACGCGTGCGCGCAACGAGATGCAGAAGCGGGAGCGAAGAATCGAGCAGCTTCTTGAGCAAATGCAATTGCGTGCAGTGGGTGAGCTTGTGGTCAGGCCGCATTCAAACTGGACCAATACGATCGTCACCTCGCTCTGGCCAAACTTAGAGCCGACGGCGCTGATGATAGAGTATTATCTTGCCGATCAGGATGTCTACATTTTTTATCTTACTCGTGCTGGTATCGACGTCGAGGTGCTCAATAGAGCCGTGCCTAAACTTGAACGCTTGCTCTCGCTCTGGCGTACAAATCTAGAGTTAGCGGCTCAAGCAGCGAACTCGCCTGATCCAGAGCAGGCATTTCTAGGCTTACAACAGAATAGTCTCGGTCTCTTACAGCGTCTTTATGATTTATTACTTCGCCCGCTTGGTGCTGTCTTAGCCAACTGTGAACAGATAATCATCGTTCCGTATGGCCTGCTGCACTATCTGCCGTTTCACTGCCTCTTTGACGGCACACATTTTGTGGTTGAGCGCTTCCAGATCTCTTACCTGCCTTCTGCATCACTAATGGATATCTGTCATCAAAGAGGACAAAGTATTTTGTCGCGTGGTGTTCAGCTAGAGAAGTCTCTCGTTATGGGCCTCTCAGATGGTGGACGCCTGTCTTATGCAGTTCAAGAAGCAAACGTGGTAGCCAGTCAGTTGCATGTTTCGAGTGCATTAGATGTAGCAGCCACAACTACGCTTTTAAGACGCCTGGGGGCGACCAGCCCAATTGTCCACATTGCAGCGCATGGTCTCTTCCGTCTCGATGCTCCGAATTTTTCGTATATTAAGCTTGCAGATCGCCAGTTAAGTACGATAGAGGCGTTTAATTTGAATCTCGCCGAATGTTCTCTCGTCGTACTAAGCGCTTGTGAAACTGGTCGTGCTGTAGTCGGTGGAGGCGATGAGGTTATTGGGCTTGGCCGTGGCTTTCTCTACGCCGGCGCTGCCTCGTTACTGCCGACACTCTGGAAAGTTGACGATGCTAGTAGCGCTGAACTGATGGGTATGTTCTACCAGGCGCTGCTGAGTGGCTACACAAAAGCTGCTGCTCTCTCCAGTGCTCAGCGTGCCTTTGTCACGTACGTACAGACCTCAGAGCAATCCTATCGTGCTCATCCCTATTTCTGGGCAGCCTTCCACCTTATCGGTGACTCTGGCCCGCTACTGCACTCTGCTCCGAATTCGTGAGTAATTCTATCAATCTTATAGAAGTAAGTAATTGAATAGAGTTTACATTGCAAAGATTGTAGACTCTACTCAACTGCTTGCTTGCATAGAAGTAGCTGTATCTAATGTTGTGTTAGAAGAGATCGAAGCGGCGGCGTGCGCGTGGGCGGCGAACGTATTCACTTCGGCGGCGGGCACGGCGTTCATAGGTTGGTCGATAGACACGGTGATAGGCAAAGGCGCTCCATAGTGCCACAAGTATTGCTGCGGCGATAATAGAACTGATGAGCGGCACTCCTGCAATGGTTGGTTCGCCACTGATTGAGAAGTGCAGAACTCCAACGATTAAGAGAATAGCAATAAAGCCTACAACCGTTGCGCCGATAAGACCGTCTGGCTTACGACGGCGAGCAATTAACTCTCCTAAAAAGCCGACGATCAGCGCTATGATAATCCATATAATTAATGTCTCAAAACTGATTTGCATAAGTCCTTACCCTTCCCATAAAAGACAATAGCTCTCTTTCCATTAACACGGATAAGCACTACTTTTAGGTTCATTGCTGAGCTAAAAAGAAACGGGCCTGACGCTGTTCTTCTAAGGAACTGTCAAGCCCTGTTGATTGCTCTAAGCGTAGCAAGCATTAGAAATGTCTATCTTATCCTTTAAGACCACTCTGCTTGTATCCCTCTGCGATGTACCTTTGGAGGAAGACAAAGATGATGACAAGAGGCAGAATAGCAACAGCCGCGCCCATGAAGAGTTCGTGCAGATTGAGCACCTGGGCATTAAGGAAGTTCGAGAGAACCACCTGCACCGTCCATGCGTTCTGATCCTGACCAATCACCAGTGGCCACAAGAACGTATTCCAGCTTGTGATAAAGGTGATGACGCTCAATGCTGTAATGATGCCGTAAGAATTGGGGACAACAATGCGCCAGAAGATGCCCCAGTAGCCCAGCCCATCTACACGTCCTGCCTCTTCTAGTTCATGAGGAAAACTGAGGAAGAACTGGCGGAACAAGAAGGTGGTAAAGCCGCTGAAAAGGCCAGGGACCACCAGGCCCTGTAACGTGCTAATCCAGTTTAAGTACGAAACGACAAGATACACCTGCACAAAAATGATCGCGAAAGGGATCATAAGCGTGACCAGAACGGCATAAAACACCAGATTCGACCAGCGATAGGGGATGCGCGCGAGACCGTAGCCAGCCAGGCCGCAAATGAGAATCTGACCCGCTGTCTGCAAAACGCTAATAATAGCAGAATTTGTCAGTCCATCCAGAAATGGCACATCAGGATCAGAGAACAATTCTCCAATGTTCTCGAAATGAAGGGCACTGGGGAAGAATGTCCAGTTTGGAGACGTAATCTCGGCATCAGTTGCCAAACCGTTTCTCAGAATGAGATAAAATGGTATCAAAAAGATAATCGCCAGAACGATCAAGAGCGTGTAGCGTAGAACGTTGCTCACCCGCGATCCTGTAGATGGACCTGCATGGTGTACAGGCTTACTGCGCTGCTGTGGCGATGGAGAAGCAAGTGTTGCCATCGTATTTTTCCTTTTGTATCTGCTATTGGCACATGAGAATTGCCAATAGAACATGTAAGGACCGACTTCTCTAATCACGGGTACCAAAGCCCAGGAAGCGTCCCTGAATCAGGCTGAAGACGACAATGAACACAGTAAGAATCATCGCACCGGCCGCGCCAGTGCCATAATTCTGGCCCGTTAAGGCGACACTGTAGATGTAGGCTAGTGGAGGACGTGCCAGGACTGCATTGCCACCAGTCATAATATTGAAGAACTCATCAAAAGCCTGTAGAGCCGCAATCACATTCAAGAGCAGTACTGAAATTGAAGCGTTGCGTAGGAGTGGGAGGGTAATAGCCCAGAAGGTCTGCCAGCCTTTTTTGGCTCCATCCACATAAGACGCCTCATATAATTCACGCGGGATATCCTGTAGCCCTGCGATAAAGATAATCATGTAGAGGCCGAGCTGCAGCCAGAGTCGCACAGTAACCAGGACAAACCAGTACCAGGGAGGATTCGGGCTCGAGATCCAGGAGATGGGATCAAGGCCGAAGACATGGCGCAGGCTATTTGCAAGTCCATAGGATGAGCCGTTAAAAATGATCATCTTCCAGATCAGTGAAGCCAGAACATACGAACACGCTGTTGGCAAAAAGAAGACTGAGCGGAAGAACGCCTGGGCAACTTTGGCCCGATTCACAAGTAGGGCCAGCCCCAATGAGCAGACGAACGTAAGCGGCACAATAAAGATGGCGAAGATGATAAAGGTCAAGAGAGAGTGGATGAATTCGGGGTCAGTGAGCATCGTGACGTAGTTCTGGAACCCCACAAATTTTGTCGGAGTGACAGTCGCGCGAGCATCAGCGAAACTGAGGATAAAGCCCCAGATAACGGGAATGTAGAAAAACGCTATAAGACCGATGATAAGCGGCCCGACGAAACCCCAGAAAGCCAGGGTTGTCTTCTGTTCTTTTTGTCGCGTTCTTTTCCGTGCGCCCTCTATCTGTCTCTTTGAAGGCTGCACCTCTGCCACTCGAGGAGTACTAAGGGACTTCATTGTTTTATCCTTTTCAAAATACAGGCCTGGACATCCTTTGCGCACTTCTATGTATGATGATGTCTAGATGTGCTGCATTGCTCCTATGGAGTAAAACTGGCGTGAAACATAAACAAATTAAGTAGGATAAGAAGGAACCGCTGTACGTAACGGTTCCTTCTATTATACTTTGGAAAGGCCAGAATGCGTAGAGCTATATCTGAACTCTTTCATACATGAAAGCACTTAAGATTAGAGCTCTTTCTGTAGTTCCGCATTGGCTTTCGCCGCCGCTGCATCTAATTCAGCACGCCCATTTTTGCTTCCCTTAACGATGTTACTAACAGCAGTGCGCAACGCAGTATCCATTGCATTGTTCCACAGAGGTGGAGTAGCATGACCATACTTGTTCAAGATGTCCACCGCATCAGAGGCTGGAGAAGACTTGAGCTTGGTTGTTTGAGTAGAGGTACTAGTCCGTGGTGGCACGTGGAAACCGTAAGCGACGTTCCAGTCGGTCTGAACCTGAGTATTTGTGATCCACAACTCTTTCACATAATCTTTGGCTGCCTGCTTGTTTGGACTCTTCGCATTCACGATTTCTGCCCAACCGCCGTTGACCGTTGCTGGTTTACCTTGCGCATCGAGTGCAGGATAAGGAAAGATACCGAAGTCGTCTCCAACTTGACTTGCTCGAATGAGCGGCATCGCCCATAGACCACACCACTGCATCGCAACCGTTCCCTGTTGGAAAGAGGAGGAGTCCCACCAGAAGGTTGGCGCATCGGGCAGCACCCCCCCCGAAGCATTCAACTCATGGATTTTCTCGTAGGCGGCTGCCATACGATCCGTATTGAATACAATCTTGTTGTCTCCCGATATGAAATCACCACCGGATGACCAACCAGCGATCTGGTTTAAAGCATCTACCCCACCATCAGGGCCAATATAGATACCCTTGCGGTTCCCATTTGTCAGCTTCTTAGCTGCAGCAATCAAGTCATCTATAGTCTTTGGAATTTCGAGACCTGCCTGCTTAAACATGCTCTTACGATAATAAACGAAGGTCAGGTCGTTGATCATCTTAATACCGTATACTTTGCCATTCACTGTAAATGGGGCAAGTGAGGCAGGATTGAAGTCGCTCTTGACATCTGCAATCAGGTCATCCAATGGCTCAAGTAATCCGGCTTTGACCTGGTCTACGGAGATACTCGGCAGTTCAAATACGTCGGGAGCCTTGGAGCCTAGCAGAGCAGCGCGTACTTTATCAGGATACTCAGTGCCTGTGCCTGGTACCCAGCTCACATTCACCTTTGCCTTCGTATAATCTTTTGCATACTTCAGCACAGCTTCGTGAGTACCTTTTTCACCGTATTGATGATACCATTGTGTGAGTGTAGGGGTACTTCCACCGCTGCTCGCGGTACTACTGCTACTCCCGCCACTGCTGCCTGTTCCAGCACAGGCTGCTAGAAGGGATGAACCGAGTGTAAGGGAACCAGAATACTGAAGAAAACGGCGTCGGGAAAGGGAAGCAGGAATAAAACGATTCTCTTGGGCCATATGAGGTTTCTCCTTCTTTTGTAGCACATCTCTGTACTACTGTCTACGTTTATAAATAAAGTAGATTGTCAAAATCTACAGGGAAGTGTCGTACTTCTCATGAGTAACAAGCAGGATACTTGTGATACGCAGAAAAATCTCAACCGCTCACGCCCTCGTTTTCTCAAGCGGCTTCGCATCTTCCTCAATCACAGATCTATGGCTCTCTTCTGGGTCGGATATCCTCCCAAGGAAAGACTTTACTTATCCTTCAATTTCCTCTTCAACAAAGGCAATAGTAGCATCCGGAAATACTTTTGTCAATGAATGATATTAGTAATTTCCGCAACAACGGAAGGATAAAGTACAAGTGTCTAGAAGAGTATAGTATACCAAACGTGCAATGTCAATGCTCATATGTGCAAAATTTATAAGCGAAGATGCACTTTTTCTCGAAGTTCTTTGTATATCTAGCCCGATAGAGCGCGAGAGATAGCGTAACAAGAATACGAAAAATTCTATGGCGATACACTCATCAAATATGCACACAGTAATTACGCATCTGCACCTTGCTTTCTCTCTCTTATTAACCATCAGTTTTTAGAGAGATGGACGACAACTAGAAGCTGCTATCGTAGAAGCGATAGAGAGGAGACTTTTGAGACAATGAGGAACTGTTGCGACGAGAAACAGAAGAGTTTTTAAGAAAAGGTTTCTCGTCATCCATGCTTATTGTGGAGTGAGGTGTTTGGAAAGGAGGAAAGCGCTGAAGTTTGCGATGCTCTCAACCTCTCCGTCGTCAAGCATATTAACGATTCGTTTCACGACTGTGCGGCGTGGCTGCCCGGCTGTCGTAGGCAATGTAAAGCCGATGACGCTTGTGAGTTGTGGCTCGCGTTCGCGCCTGATCTCCTCTGCCATAAGCTCAAGGAACTCTGCTAGATCCAGGCCCAGAGCATCTGCCAGGCTTTCCAATACCTTCGCCGATGGATATTTTTGCCCACGCTCGATTTCGCCAACATAAATTTCGGAGAGACCAGCCTTCTCTCCCAGTTCTTTGATTGTTAAATCGCGTGCCTGTCTCTCTTGTCGTATCACTTTCCCTATAGTCTCTTGTAAATCAGCCATCGATGAAACCTTCCTATGCTGAGAGCATCGCTTTTGAAATACCTATGCTGAGAGCATGTTTTCTCTCTATCAGTATAGGCCATAAGCCTGCTATATTCAAGATGTTACAAGATAACAAGAGAGTTGTTCCAAGAAAGTAAGGAGAAGTATCCTATGTTTGTTTTACCACATCATTCTGTACGTATGGCATCAAGTTCAGAGGTCCGTCCATCTCTACCTATTCCTACTGTGTATGAGCAGCTACCGTCACAACCGGTGCGCTGGGAATATCAAGTAATTTCACTTGAAACGGCCGAAGCACCTTTTCTTGATGCTGAGCGGTTGAACGCATTGGGGAAAGAGAGTTGGATGCTCGTTGGGCTGCTGGACGAGCGGGCGACTGGTCGTGGTACGAAAGTTTATTATTACTTTATGCGACCACTGACAGAAGATGAAAGTCATGCGTAAGACAAAGGAGGTTGAAGTGATTTCGAACTTACTGGTTCCAACAGTTCTGGAAAACACGGGACGGGGCGAACGTGCTTATGATATCTACTCACGCTTACTACGTGAGCGTATCATTATGATCAATGGCCAGGTTGAGGACGCGATGGCTAACCTGGTGGTCGCACAACTCTTGTACCTGGCCTCGGAGAGTGCTGAGCGCGAGATTAACTTGTATGTTACCTCTCCCGGCGGTGTTGTCTCTGCTGGCCTGGCGATATATGACACAATGCGTTCTTTACCGTGTCCTGTCGCTACAACCTGTGTGGGCTACACGGCCAGCTTCGGCACCATACTGCTTCTGGCTGGCGACAAAGGACGGCGGCGCTCACTGCCTCACGCCCGTATTCATATGCATCAGCCCCTTATTCAGGGTGGTATTGGTGGTCAGGCGACCGATATTGACATTCACGCACGCGAGATTCTGCACACTCGTGATGTGATTAACGGAATCATTCAGCATCATACAGGACAAAGCCTTGAACGCATCAGACGCGATACTGAGCGCGATTTTTTCCTGAGTGCTGAAGAGGCTGTTGAATACGGCATTATCGATGAGGTACTGCCCCTTGCTGAGAAGACTCAGGCGTAGACGATCTTTCGGAGAGAAGTTTTGTATATATGAGGAAATGGGTGCAAGGAAACAACCCATTTCCTTTCGCTTCAAAGAGATTGGATACGAATTGAGTCTATTTCAAACTGCTGTGTTTCACAGGCAACAGCTCCAAAGCGAAGGACGCCACCTGGTGTTGCAATTGCATACTGATTATCGAGCCAGGCAACAAAGCCCAATGCCCGTTTTGGTGGATCTTGTACGTACAGAACTTGAGTGCCATCGACCCAGAAGCGTACGTTGGCAGCACGCCACTCAAGAGTATACGTATGCCACTGCGTCATCTCGACAGCCAGAATTGCCTCCTGTGCGCCACTAAGCCTTTGCATCCAGCGTGCGGCGGGTTGAGTATTCTTGCTCAGGTATCCCCAACCGGTAGCGAGCGCGGTGGGAACGGTTGCGAGAAGTGCCCCTGGCCGCATTGCGTGTATGACCTGTGCTTTCCATCCATAGCCAGCGATTCCAGGGACAAGAGCCATATTAGAGGGAGGAGAGGCATAGAAGAACCAGACCGCCTCGGGCAACATCAGTATGTCGCCGCGCATCGAAAAAGGATAGTTCCAGAAGCCAAATCCTGCTGTCCCTTGCAACAGTCCCGTACCCTCCGCTATGCTCTTTGTACTGCCATTTGCTGTGGCGGCAGGCAAGGATGAGCGAGCTCGCACTTCCATGCGTAATGGAGGCTGCCACGGGAAGTCTGAGCGTGCCCGCTGCCCATAATCATCGATCTGCGCATCGGCGTACTGACCCTGTTGTGTAGGTCCCAGGCTCATACGGAGTATCGAACTGGCAGTAGATAGCGAGCCAGAGCCGATGCAGGTCTGACTCCACTGCTTGTCAATGGACTGAGCGAAATCATCGAATAACGAGTGAGACATTATTGTCTATCCTGTAGAGCCGACAGCTTCAAAAGTTCTTCTTCTAATCTTTGCCATACGAGCATATCTGCTTGTATCGCGCTCACTGGCTGATTTCTATTCGCTGCATACAGCATTGTTTCGGCAACCATCTGGCGGAAGTTTGCAAAATACTCTTTCTGCTCTTCGTGTGAAGGCATGACGCATAAGGCAATCTGCTCAGGCGCATAAAAGTCATCAGGCTCAAAAGCAAGGGCTGTCAAGTCGGCGTAGTACTGTAAGAGGTCGTTGCGAGATTGTGCAAGGAAATAATTGGTCTCGGTGCTAGAGACAAGGAGAACGCCTGCGATGCGACCGGCATAGAGAATAGGATAAATAGCCGCGCTTTGTTCGTATTCTACACGCGTTGCAGGCATCAAGTTGTATCCTTCATTGAGATCTTGAATAACGCCGGGTCGGAATAACGTTACAACGTTGCCAGCTAGCGATTCCGCTCCTAGAAACATGGCATTCTGCTCTAAATTCCCAATCCAGGGAGATGTGCCCAATCCCACACTTTCTCGTAGACTACGTACTTTCCTATATGGACCGGAACGTGGCATACAACGTACAACCCAGATTGACATGCCTCGTTGCTCCGGATCGAGTTGCTCAAGAGCCTTTTGTAAAATGAGCTGGCAAGTAGACCAGAAGCGTAAATTCTCGCTTGTAGATGCACGTGCGACAAGAACACGCGCATAAAACTCGGTCGGGATAACCTTCGTTGCCTCATCCTCATCTGAAAAGGAGAAGCTTCCCAAGCCTCGCTCTTCTCTCAGCAATTTTTGCATCTGTTCCCGATGTTGTGGGAGTGCATTAATCAACTGACGTAGATTTTGTGGTCTTGGATCTGATTCCTCATTCACCCATCGTGTTAGCGTAATTGGCGTAATATTCAGCTCATCGATCAGGCGTTGCTTCTCTTTCGAATCTTTAATGATCTGTCCCAATATTTCACGCCAGGTGCGTGCTTCTTCCATATTTCTTACCCCTAACGCTGAAAATTGCCATAAAGCGCATAGTACACCCATAATATCAGTTTGTTAGAGCAGCGTCAACAGAATGAGGCGAGAAAGGCTATTCCTCTTTTTGTCTGTAGAGTGCAAGAGGAATAACCTTGAGGTTGTTGCAAAAGAAAGGAGAAGCCTCGCAATCTACTTAGAAGTTGTGTCCGGATTTTGATTGTAGTCCTGTGAAGCCTTTTGTCCTAAAGAGGTGAGGAATGATTGGCTCAAAGGGGACTCACTCTCGCGGCCTGTGTAGCTCTCTTGCCCCGCCTCCTCGCTTGTTGGTAGGAAGCGATTGACGATGCCAAGGAGATCGGTCACAAACCCTGGAAATGCTCCATAGAGACGAGAGGCGAGCTGAGCTTCGACGGTGATAAGCAGTTCCGCACTGCCTCTTTTTGTGGCATTCACCACCTGCCTGGCTGCTCGTTTCACACTGATGGAAGACGCTGGTAAGGTATCGAGAAGAGTAAACAATGCATATTCAGTGCGGTGCTGATCGCCTTTGATGATTGCATTGACCTGCGAACCTGTTCGCATAAGCCAGGGTGCAACCGTTGTGACGACGATACCGTCTTTAGCCAGTTCCGCATGGAGACCTTCTGAGAAGCCTACAGCAGCGAACTTTGCGCTCGAATAGGCAAGCAGATGAGGCACGCTGACTTTGCCACCAATCGATGTAATATTGACGATACGCCCACTTTTGCGCGCCACCATCTGTGGTAACACCGCCATCGTCATATTGTAGATACCCCAGAACATAATGTTCATGGATTCTTCGAAGTCGTGGCGGGTCAACGTCTGCCACGGCCCGGCGGTGATAATGCCCGCATTATTGACAAGGATATCTATCTGACCAAAGTGTGCTGTCGCCTGTTCTACGCAGCGCTGTACCTGTGCTGGATCAGAGATATCGCATGGAATCGTAAGTACCTGCGCTCCAAACTCAGAGACCTGCATACGAGCACGTGCTAGCTCCTCTTCATCGCGTGCGCATAGAGCAAGCTTTGCACCCGCCAGCGCAAATTGTTCCGCTATTGCCAGCCCAAATCCGCGTGAGCTTCCGGTAATAAGTACAACTTTCCCCTGTAAATCAATCATCTTCCGCCGCTGTAGTAGCTCGCCCGCCACGGCAATTCCCGCTACTGTAGCGAGAAGCTTCCAGTTTTGCCTGACAAAACTCATGATATTGCTCCACTCTCTATTCTTTACAAACTGTGCTCATTACTTGTGTCTTACCTGCTTTTGTTCATTATTTCAGGTAGGAAAGTGCTAACTGCTATGTACACGAATGGCGAACGGATTTAGGTTATGTGTGTAACCCTGTGGCATGATTTGGCGTCCTTCGTGAAGGGAGCGTTGAGGAGGGTAGGAATGACCAACGGGAATTCCGACTGTATAGGGATTCCCGCCTAAATAATGGAGTCAAGTATTTGTATGCTGTGCTTCTAACTTTTAAGCGCGACCATCTGTAGCCATGTTCGTGGCACCTCTGTAAGATTCAGCTCTTGTCCAACTTGATAGACCGAGACCTCCAGAGCCTGAGCTCCCAGTGCCAATGGAATTCCTGGTAGTGCACCTTCAATGAAAAGCCAGTATTGACCGAGGTCGCGCCAGCCATCAAGGGAGATAAGAACATTCGAATTATGCGTCTCGACGTCCGCGAAGCCACTCTGTTTGAGCGTGTCGATATACTCTTCTCTTGTTAGCCACTGCATTGCCATCGCCTTGGCTTCACGTGAGAGGCGTACCTCTGGATGCTCTTGCTTCAGCCAGCTTACTGCCCGTCGGGTCCACAGACGGTAAAAGCGTTCTGTTCCTGGTACATACGTGCCATTGTAGAAAGCACTGTTACAGCCAAAAACTCCGTTTGGTGCGAGAATAGCTGCCATCTGTTTAAAGGCTGCCAGTTTGTCTGGGACCAGATGAATGGCGTTGCAGAAGAAGGCCGCGTCAGCGTTCTGCACCAGTTTTGGTAAATCTTCGGCCTCTCCCTGAACAAAGTCGGCCTTGATGCTCAATCCCATCTCTTCCATGCCCTTTTGAGCAAGGCGTAGCGCCTCAGCAGATGGATCGACACCAATGATATGCGTGCGAGCCAGAAGCTGCTGTCGGGCCATCTCCTCAGCAATCAGGCGCGTGACCGCTCCTGTTCCGCATGCCATATCCACAATAGTCAGCGTGGTGTCCCCTGGTCTCTTTATAAGATGGGCCAGGGTTTGCTGTACGAGTGCTCGATTGACATCGGTGTAAAATGCATGTGATGCAAACGGCTCAAAAGTATAAAGATTCGTTTCATCCGTTTCGATAAGACCCATAGCGAGTTCTCCTTAACATGCTTAGTATTAAAGGCTTAGATAGAATTCATCCCTGTCTTGTTTCATAACTTTTTTAAACATGCATGGATAAGCCGCCATCGACACAGAGGATCTGTCCTGTGATGTAGCCCGCGTCAGGAGAGCAGAGGAAGGCGATAGCTGCCGCGACCTCCTGAGTCGTCCCAAAACGTCCTAAAGGTGTGCTATCGAGCATGAATTTGCGCTGCTGCTCATTCACCGTAGAGGTCAGTTCCGTAGGGACGAAGCCGGGTGCGATGGCATTGGCGGTAACGTTGCGGCTCGCCATTTCGCGTGCAGTGCTCAGCGTGAGCGCAATAATCGCAGCCTTTGATGCGCCGTAGTTCGCCTGACCTGCCGGCCCCAATAGTCCTGCTATTGATGTCACATTGACGATTCTGCCCCAACGCGCTTTCATCATTCCGCGTAACGCTGCCTTTGTGCACAGAAACGTGGCGCGCAGATTACTATCCATAACGTGCTCGAAGTCGGCAAGCGACATCTGTAGAATGAGCTTGTCGCGTGTCGTACCAGCATTATTGACAAGGATAGTCACCGGTCCTAATGCCTCATTTGCCTCTGCAAAGAGCCGAGTAACTTCTTCCTCCTGGCTGACATCGGCTTGTATTCCAACACACCGTCTACCTATGTCTTCGATTGTTGTTCGCGCCTCTTCTGCTGCACTCGTATTGCTGCGATAATTAATCACGATGTCAGCACCAGCCTGCGCGAGCCGCTGGGCTGTGGCCCGACCGATGCCTTGCCCGCTCCCTGTAATGAGTGCTATCTTCCCTGCTAGTGGCAGTTGCTGTTCATTTGCCATACAATTCCTTCACCTTTAAAAAAATATGTAGCATTAATATTGAAACATGTTTTAGCAAATATGGCAACTTGTACACGAATGTATAATCAAGCTGAGAGTGGCTGGAGCTTAAAGTGGAATGCGAGGAACGCGTGGTAAGGTGATTTCGATAGTATCATCAAATTGAGTTGTGCCATCTACGACTGCTGCATACACCTGTTCTGTCGTAATCTGTCGTGCACCTTGCAGGTTCGCTCCAACCAGGATGGTGTTTTTGAGATCGGTGACAAGCATAATTGCTCCAGTCAGGTCTGCTCCACTCAGATCAGCATTGCTCAGGTTTGCTGCTGTAAGATCAGCCTCTGCGAGATTTGCTCCTCGTAGACAAGCGCCGGAAAGGTCGGTCATAAATAAATTTGCCTTGCGAAGATTCGTATTTCTGAGATCGGCCTGACGTAAATAGCGTGAGGAGAGATTGCGTCCGGAGAGATCCAAACCTTGAAAGCTACGCGGGAAAAAAGGACCTCGCTGTGGACTCACCTGCTCTTTGCCAGGGATTGGTGTGTCTTCAATACGTGGAAGTCGTTCTAGCTCATAAGCAACACGAGTCATCTCCAAACGAGCCTTTTGTTGCTTCTCAGCATACAAATCTTCTACATGAGATAAAAGCGATTGTTTGATCGTAGCAAGACGTGTCTCCTGCGTCTCTTCCCATTTCTTTTTACGTATATCTTGTGCTCGCTCCCACGCCTGTTGCTGTAGATGCAATCGTTCCATACTCTGCCTCTGAAACTTTAAAAAGAGTAGAATCGAGATCATAGCAATGACACAGGTTCCAGCTACACTTCCAACAAGCAGCATCTCAATCATTATGTTCGCCCTCCCAAGGTACTTCTACCTGCTAGAACGCAGAGCAAATAGTAGAAGTAACTTCACTACGACTTATAGCGGATACAGTTTATACGTCGGTGTAGTGCAGTAACCTTTTCGTGCTATCGCATATTTCTATGTATCAGAGTGTATAAGAGTATAGGGTTAGATATGATTGTATAAAATCATGACTATTTGTGATATCGTTATGTATGGAATGATTTGGTAGGCTGCTCCTGTTTTCTATTCTAGACCTTGAGTTCACAAAGGACTAGAATAGTTTCACTGTTCCCATCATTTTCTAGATTTGAAAAAGCGTTAGAAGATAGATACACATGCTCTATAGGGAGTACCTTATGTCTCAATATACTCATCCATCTCCGACCTCCTTTTTGCTTGACGAGGAGAATCGTCGGCTCTATCTCTCATGGAGCGATGAACACGAAAGTGTGCACGATTGGGAGCATTTGCGCTGGGCTTGCCCTTGTGCGTGGTGCGCAGGAGAAGGGGGCTTGCCAGGAATGTTAGAAAGCCGGAAAAACCTTACGCCAGAAGAGACGACATTGGTAAATATTGAACCTGTTGGTCGCTACGGGCTGACTCCAATCTGGGAAGATGGCCACAAAACGGGTATCTACACCTATGAGAAGCTGCGTGCGGCGTGTGAGTGCGACGAGTGCAGAGGAAAAAGTACTAAACGCTAAAAGTGTTAATCCCTGCTCCATCTTGCGTTAAATAGAGAGAGTCAAAATATAATCTCTTTTTCTATCACATAATTCTAGAAAAGCGGATTGTCAGCATCTCTCTGCTCCCGCAGCACTGCATTTTATGGAGAAAGCTATGTTTACAAATAGGCCAGATCCTCTTGTATCCAGGCGACGAAAGTTCATTACTTCAGGTCTTGCTCTTCGCCTTCTCTTTGCGTTAGCGATTGGCTTCCTGGTAGTGCTGGCCTTTTTTGCTACAAGCGCTCTGTCTCATTAAGTACGAGGCACGATTTTTAATTATCTCTTTTATGATGTAAAGCACGACAGGCAAGCAGATCGGAACGTCTGATCTGCTTGCCTGTCGTGCTTCTAATTTCTACTGTGGTGGCATTTGTTGTGGATATTGTGACTGCGGAGAGTCATATTGTTCTGAAGGCTGTGGTGGGTAGTAGTATTGCTTCTCTCCCTCTCTGTACGTCTCTGGTGGCGGAGACGGTGTTGCCTGATATCCTTGCTGATATGGCTGCTGCGGCTGTGGAGTAGGTGGAGGAGTGTAATATGGTTGTTGTGGAGGCGTCTGGGCTGACAGACCAAAAGCACCGGTTGTAAGCAGCCACGCGATAATTGGCCTTGAGAGTGATCCTAGCAGCGTGGAGATTGCCGCCCCGACCAGGAACCAGAGCCAGGAATACGTAACAAAGAAGAGGGCGAGGATCAACATCCACATGGAGCCGTGAATAGCGCTATATATTCTCCGTGGATTTGTGGTGCCTAGAGCACCAACAAAGGTGGCAAGTGCAAGTGTTACGAAGAAAATAGGCAGATTAAAGGGATGAATGATAAGAGCTAAGGCGAGTCCTATGAGAGTAATTGCACTTGCAACGCCTCCAGCAGGTGATCTTCTAGCCCTACGCATGAGCTTCTCCTTCTAGATGAGATAGAACTATATATACAACTCTAGTCCTCCCTATTGTACTCTAAAATGAGCTGCTTGTTAGAGAGTGTCCGAGGCTCATCGCATCCACATTCTTAGGAGACGAGAGAGTGCAGCTTCGCTGCCTGAATGGGTTGTCGTGTATAATTTTACTTTTTCTACATTTTTAAGCGAAGCTTAAAAATGTAGAAAAAGTAAAATTATACACAAATGCAACGAGCGCCGAAGGCGCGAGAATGCTGTGGTGATGGGCTTCGGACACTCTCTTAGTAAGCATAGGAAGCTATTTATGCAAATCGAGGCTAAAAAGACGTATTCTTATAGTCGTATTTAGATGTGCATATCAATGAGCGCCCTTCTTATTCCTGCCAACGCTGTTGTAATATGCTGTCTTTCTATCCCATAGTGAGTAACTGCTCTAATAGAGCCTCCACCTGTGTGTCCAAGAAGCACGCGTTGTTCGCGTGCTCTGGCTGTGAAGAGAACGGTCTGACTAGCGCTTAGCTCTTTCTGTTGCTCATCACACAGAGTAAAGTAGAGGATATTGGTAACGACACGCTCCGGATCTATCTCGATCTGTGGAAAATCGGCCAGGCCCTGTGCGAGGAGCTTTGCGTTTTCGTGATCTTCTGGTAGACGATCCACCATCTCTTCTAGTGCAACAATCCCGGCTGCTGCCAGAACGCCTGCCTGACGCATGCCACCGCCCAGCAACTTGCGGGCACGGTGTGCCCGACGAATAAATTCTTTATCGCCCACCAGCATTGAGCCAACCGGCGCACTCAAGCCCTTAGAGAGGCAGAACATAAGTGAATCGACGCTTTTGACGAGTTCACTCACCGGAATATGTAACGCGGCGGCAGCATTAAAAACGCGTGCGCCATCCATATGAATACGGACGCTCTGTGTATGTGCCAGTGTGCTCAGCGCTTCAACCTGTTCTTTACTCAAGACCGCTCCGCCACAGCGATTGTGAGTATTTTCAATGCAAAGAAGCGCGGTCGGGGCCACATGTGCATCGCTTTCATCGGCGATGTTCGCCTTCACCAGCTCCAGGTCGAACATTCCATCTTTCGTATTAGGAACGACGTACATCGGTGAGCCACCTAGAACAGACGCGCCGCCAGCTTCATAGTGATAAATATGCGATTGATCGCCTACGATAACCGCCTGACCCCGCCCTGCATGCGTCAGTATCGCTATAAGATTCCCCATTGTTCCACTGGGTACAAAGAGTGCCGCTTCTTTTCCCGTCAACTCCGCCGCCAGATCCTGTAGACGGTTAATCGTGGGATCTTCTCCATAAACATCATCTCCCAACTCTGCATGGGCCATCGCCTCTCTCATCTTGGGACTTGGTAGCGTTACGGTATCGCTGCGTAAATCGATGGTCATAAAATAATTACCTTTCGGACTAAAAACGAGGTTGTATTATGACAAAATTGTTTCACAATATATTATTATAACTTGCCACTCAAGGGATGAACTGTTATACTCCCATTTAGATGTAGTATATGACAATCTATAGTAGCTATTACCAGGAGCCGACCGATGGCGCAAAGTGGGATGCCAGCAATTACACTTTTTTACTGCTACGCTCAAAAAGATCGAGAGATGCGAGATGAACTGGATAAACATCTCATGCCGCTGAAGCGTTCCAGGCTTATCGAAAGTTGGTACGATGGTAAAATTATTCCAGGGATGGAACGCAATCAAGAGATCAAGCGTCAGCTTACAACTGCACACATCATCCTCTTATTGATAAGTCCAGATTTTATGGCTTCTGACTACTGCTATGAGCAGGAGATGAGAGTAGCTATCAAGCGGCATGAACGTGGTAGCGCGCGTGTTCTGCCAATTATTTTACGCGATACTCTTTGGGAGAGTACTCCATTCAGTGGCCTACAGATCTTACCTATGGATGGTAGGCCTATTAAGAGCCACCCCGACCGTGATAGAGCTTTCGCAGATGTTGCCAGGGCGATACAAAACGTCGTTAACGACGTAAGTATAAGAATGTGGTTGGCTAAGGGAAATAGTGATCTTAAAGGAAAGCAGTATAAAGAGGCTCTTGCGTCTTTTGAGAACGTGCTTTCCCTTGATGAGAAGCGTACATCCTATACACACGAAGCTCTTGTTGGGAAGGGCAATGCGTTACTCTATTTTGAGCGTTATCAAGATGTAATAGTTGTTAGCGATATTGCTCTCAAAATTGATTCTAATATGAGTGCAGCATATCTTAATAAGGCTATAGCTCTCATTAATCTTAAACAGTACAAAGAGGCCCTGATAGTTTGTGATCAGGCTATTCGACTAGATGCAAAGAATGCTATAGCTTATAAGCAAAAAGGCATTGCTCTTAATGGCTTGAACCGTAAGGAGGAGGCGTTAATAGCCTATGATCAGGCCATTCGTTTTGATCGCTCAAATGCTCTTTTATACGTAAATAAAGGTGATATATTTTCCTATCTTAAAAAATTAAAAGAAGCCATCTTCATGTATGATCAAGCCATTGCTTTTAATGCAAATTATGTTCTAGCTTACATGCGAAGAGGGGAAGTGCTTGTTAGAATGAAGCGCTACGATGAAGCGCTTGCAACCTATGATCAGGTAACGTCCTTAAATACCGCGAGTCCTCCTCATGTAGAAAAAGGAAACATATTTTTTACTCTTGAGCGATATGGTAAAGCTCTAAATGAGTACAATCAAGCCATTCATTTCGAACGTGCTAATACTGGACGTGTTAGCGCGTCTACACGAAGCAAGCAGGGTGATGCGCTCTACCAGCTTGAACACTATGAGGGAGCTTTGAATGCCTACGAGCAGGCTTGCCGAGTAGATGCGAATGATACACTTTATTTTCTGAAGAAAGGTCTTGCTCTTTCTCAATTAAAAAGATATAAAGAAGCATTAGCAGCATTTGAAGAATCTATTCGTCTTTATTCTAAAAATGCTGCGGCATATGCAAATAAGGGAGTTGCTCTCTTTAACCTTTGGGATTACGAGGAGGCTCTAGTAGCTTCCGATGTAGCTATTCGCCTTGATCCTGGGAATATAGTTGCTCAGAGTACCAAACTTACACTTTTTAAAGTGGGAAGATATAAGCAAACAATTCTGGCGTGTGATCAGACTATTCGCGAACAGCCCTATAATAGTACTGCCTACATGACTAAGGGAGATGCACTCTTCGATTTGACTCGGTATGAAGAAGCTCTTACGTCATATGAAATAGTTATCCGTATCAATAGTACAAATGCTCTCGCATATGTAAGCAAGGCGAATGCGCTTTCAAAGCTGAGAAGATATGAAGAGGCTATTGCTGCCTGTGACTATGCCATCTCTCTAGATTCCAGGAGTTCGCTGGCCTTTGCAGCCAAGCGTGATGCTCTCTTCTCTCTCAAAAAATATGATGATGCACTACAAATGGCCAGTGAGGTTATTAAGCGCGACCTGAAAAACGCTGAAGCGTATCATAAGTTAGGCTTAATTCTTGAGGGACAGGGTCGCGAGGATGCGGCACAAATGGTTTACAATGAGGCGAAAAAATATGGGTATGGCCTACCCTCATCATTCTAAAGCTTACGTAGCATTTCTCTTCATGACCTGACTAAAAGGTCTAGCAGTTGTTTTTCTGGCTCGTTTATGTAGCGAGCCAGAAAAACAACTGCTCCCTCAGACTGAGGAATCTTCGACACGTGGTGGCCCCTGCTGAATGCGCCTACGCACTTGCTCTAGCGAGTGGTTCCAGTTGAAGCCCTCTTGCCACCAGGTCACTCCAACTGTGGCGAATGCACTCACCTTTGCTTTATCTCTCTCTTTATCAGCACCCGTCGTGCGACCCAACATGAGCACATCGAAAGGTGTGTTGTTGCCGCGTCTTTCTTGCATATATGCGATCATCTCACGAAAGTCCTGGGGGGTCAGAGGGTGGTCGCGACCGTTGGGGGAGACGCCATCCCATTGTGCGGCACGTTGAAATGGCTTTTTGTTGGGCCAGATGCCTGCAAGCCAGATGGGGATGCGCGGCTGTTGCAGGGGTCGAGGCAGGAAGAGCGCGTTTGAAAGCTGGTAGTGTTTCCCTGTATAGCTAAATGCCTCGCCGCTCCAGAGCCGGGTCAAGACTTCTAACCCTTCGTCCAGCATCTCCGCGTGCAGTTTGTCGTCGCCATCTTCTCCAAAGCAGCTAAATTCGCGGGCGAAGTCGCTGCCAATGCCCACGCCTAGAATGAGCCGTCCATTCGAGAGATGATCGAGGCTGACTGCTTCGCGTGCTACCTGCCAGGGGCGGCGGCGCGGCAGTGGAGTAACTAATGGCCCAATTTTGATGCGGCTGGTCGTCATTGCCATCGCCGTTAGAGCTACCCACGGATCGGCCACCTGTATAGGCCAGGGCCAATCGGGGCCAGACCCGACATGATCCCAGAGAAAGAAGCCATCCCAGCCTGCATCCTCCGCCTCGTGGGCCAGTTGCGCCAACAGACGCACATCGCTAAAGAGGCCAACGTTTGGTGTATTGATCGCAAAGCGCATGCGCTCTTCCTCCTTTTGACTGCATCCTGCTTATACGTCATGTATAGAGATATAAAAAAGATGTCATACTATGTATGACGCTTTCCAGTACGTATTCGGGTGGCACCACAGCCTATGAAGAGAAACATGAAAGGCAAGCATGCCAGATGATATTATAATGACGTATATATACATGAGTAGCTATTCCATAAAGAAACGAAATTGCTTGCTGGAATACTGCTCCGTACACACCATCTGATGGATACCGCGTAGCGATGACACGCAAGGGTCATCGCTACGCGGTATTCGCCTAAAAATGATCCATTAGTACCTGGTCGCTATAGTAAAAATAGGGTAGTTTGTAAAAAGTAGTGATTATTTTTTTACATATGCATTAAGTAATACAGATGGATGTCGATATTCCTATCGAATAGTAGGAACAGGCAACAAAAACATCATGCTCTCCAGAGTCGCCCTATGGAGAGGAGAAAGAAATACGAAAAGGAATGCTCAGATGAACCAGTATCCTCCTAAATTGACTCTACCACAAAAGAATCCGCCGCGACGACAGCTTCGGCGTGATCGTCTTGCACTGGTAATTGGAGTATTCATTCTGGCTCTTGTTCTCATTAGCGCCGGAGTTTTCAGACTTGTCTCTACCTTCACCGGTATAGTTGCAGTCTCTCCCTCTCCTGTGCCGAGCCACCGTACGACTCCGACTCCGATGCCGACCCCCACGCCAACCTTCGATCCGACTGTTGGCGAGGTGCTTCCCTCGCATCGGGTCGTCGCCTTCTATGCCGTTCCAGGTGCAGAACCCACAGGCCCCGCCTACGAGCTAACTGACGATATGCTGAACCATCTGAAGCAGCAAGGGGGTGAATATGAGAAGATCGATCCATCTCATCCTGTACAACTGGCCATCGACCTGGTTGTAAGCGTACCCGATTCATTTCCCGGACCTGATAACAATTATAGTCATCATGTCGATGCGGACACGATTCAGACGTACATCGATTATTGTAAGACAAATGACCTGCTCCTCTTCTTAGATCTGAACATTGGACAAGCACCCGTTGTAAAAGAGGTCGATTTTTTCCTGCCATATTTAGAGAAATATTCGTTTGTGCATATGGCAATCGATCCTGAATGGATGTTTCCGCGTCGCGACGGCATTCCAGGAGTCAATCTGAGCAATGTACGCGCCTCTGATCTCAACCCTATCATTCAAGCGGTGGCGGAAATTCCGATGCAGTATCATGTGCCGCGCAAGATCCTGGTCATTCACCAGTACCGCGGCGATGGCGATGATCTGAAAAATCCTCATGATGCTGGGCAGGCTGAGATTGCCGACAAGGGCAATCTGAAGCTTGATTCTCGCGCGGACGTGGTCTTGCATGTCGATAGCGTCGGCGGCTACCCTGGTGATATTGGTGATAAAATATCACAGTATACGCAATGGGTCAAAGGAGATATGCAGAAGTACGGAAACTTCCAATATGGTGGCTTCAAAATGTTTTATCATATCGAGGCCAAAACGCGCTTGATGACGCCCGAGGAAGTCCTTTCCCTCGATCCAAAACCCCTGGTCATTACATACGGCAATTAGCCTCTGAAAAGTATTTCCAGGGGGTAGAGAGGTTTATGCATATCCTCAACTAGTTCTGTAGAAGAAAGAAGAGGGGATCTAATGAAGGATTTCCAGGGGAAAATCGCCGTAGTCACTGGTGCGGCGAGTGGTATTGGGCGTGCGTTAGCAGAAAAATGCATTCAGGAAGGAATGAAAGTCGTCCTCGCCGACGTAGAAGAGCACGCTCTCAACAGGGCGGCTGACGAACTGAAAGATCTTGGCGGAGATGTTTTTGCAGTACGAACGGATGTGTCGAGTGCGGAGCAGGTTGGAGCCTTGGCTCAACGAGCATTTGCAACGTATGGCGCAGTCCATCTGCTCTTCAATAACGCAGGCGTTGGTGCAGGAACCACCGTGTGGGAGAGCAGCCTTGCTGATTGGCAATGGGTGCTGGGCGTCAACCTGTGGGGTATCATTCACGGCATTCACTATTTCGTCCCCCGTATGCTTGCCCAGAACGAGCAGAGCTACATCGTCAATACGGCCTCATCCGAAGGCGTCGTAGCACACGCGGGACTTGGCGTCTACCGAACCAGCAAACACGCCGCCGTCTCCCTCACCGAGACTCTACAGCTAGAACTGGCCGAGCGCGGAGCCAACGTCAAAGCCTCTGTTCTCTGCCCCGAGTGGGTCAACACCCGCATCCTGGAGTCCGAGCGCAATCGCCCCGACGCCCTCCAAAACAACGCCAGCGATCAGCAAATCACGCCCGAAATGCTGACCGCGCTACAGACGCTCTATCAGGATATACAAAAGGGATTGCCACCAGCTCAAGTTGCCACCATCGTCTTCGACGCAATTCGCGAAGAAAAATTCTACATCTTCACGCACTCCACAACGAAGATAGGTGCCCAGGTGCGCATGGAAGACCTCATCAACGAGCGTCAACCACGAGACGTTATGAAGTTAGCCGCATACGGCCAGAATCAAACAGACGCATCATAATCAAGCTGATTCAAGTTTATGCAGGATGATGCAGACGCATCATCCTGCATAAACTTGAATAAACATAATAGCATAGTTGGTGTTTTTAGCCGAAAAGAGCTGTTTCCTGCGGATCGATGCTCCCCACATACGCACACTCATTATAAAGTGGACAGCGACCGCACTCAGGGCGTTGCGAGTGGCATATCTTGCGTCCATGCCGTATCAAGTTCACGTGGAGCGGATAGACCCACTCCGGCGGTGTAATCCTTGCGTATATAATATGTGCCTGGTCCGCGCTTACCTTTGGGCCGATTATTCCTAAACGTTGAGATGTTCTATGCACATGAGTATCTACACACAGACCTATTTAGTGTGTCGCAAGGTCAGCTAAAAGAGCTTCTTTTTGCCCTCAACAAAATATTAGCGCAAACAGCATGAAATGTCTACCAGGGGTATCTACGCCCCTGGTAGACATTTTTGTGATCTCGACACACCGGCATTTTACAAGATCTCAACTTGATTGATTGCAAGCAAACGTTGTCCACAAACTGGAAAAGAAGGTAGGAAAAACACATGAACATCTCGAAATCGACGAACGCCAATCAGAAATCAGCAGATTATAGGGGTGCGCTTTTTTATAGCCAGGAGCACGGATACAAGCTTATCACTCTCATGATTGACCTTGCGCACTCCTAATGAGCAGAGCAGCGTTCTGAGTCGTCTCTGTGACCTCGATATTACAGAAGAAGCTGAACATATCCCAGCAAACCTACCACTCACAGCGATAGATGTATACCACTTTTCAGCCATCGACGGGACTGAAATAGAGCTAACAATCAAATGCCAATCAGAGGAGCATACAGCACGCTACGTTATAGACGCTACTGGAGTACAGGAACATTCATCCTTTCTTTGGCTTGACATCGTCAAGTCAAGCCAATCGCGGCAGAACTAGAATGTTATCGACCAATAACGAGAGGAACAAAGCAAATTATGAAACAATTCAGTAGTATTGAGAAGATAGATATGGGCATCTTATATGCCCTCGAACTTACCTCTAGCGTCTCCGTTTTACTGTTAGCATTCGGCCTCATCGCCAGTATGGCAAACGTACTGACAAAAGGCTCCGTGCTCACAGACAATCTCGTCATGCAACGGATATGGGCTTGGACTCAGTGTATCGCCATTGACGCGGGTGTCGCCGGTTCAATTATTCGTACGTTCCGCTATTACGCAGAAGGCGAACGTATCAAGACTTGGCTGCATGGCTTTCTCTCAGTCCTCTTACTCTTTACTGCTGCTATCGTTAGCAACATCGAGAGTGTCCAGCAAACACTTAATCTCACCCTTGATAAAGCGTACACGCATGTGTTCATCCCTGTTGAAGCATTGATATGGATACGATCTCTTGCGATCGTACTCCTGATCGTGGCACACTCCTTACGACATGTGCAGCATCAGGATGGACGATCAGAGGAACCACTACCTATAATACCAACTCCACAATTTACTCTCACGCCTGAGCTAGTAGATGAGCTAAGAACTGCACTTACACAGATCTCTATATCGGAGGAAATACAACAAGGAATGCTTATTCCCCACCGCGAGCAGGAGGCGAACATAGCCCAGGATGCTATCTCAAGAGAAGTGAGCGAGCAGAGTACAAACAACGACGAGCAGTTGGAGAGAGAAGATAGCAAGGAGACAAATAACCACGAGCGAGTGAAGAAGCATCTCGTAGGCAATCCAAAAGCGACAGACCGTGATATTGCTGAAGCTTTAGACATAAGTACGAGCACTGCGAACAAATGGAAGAAGCGGGTTATCAAGGACATGAACACGAGCAAGCACAATAAACTATAACTGTGTTTTCACATATCAACAAAGAGCCTAAATCGTTGGTTAGGCTCTTTTCTTTTGAGCCTAAACGTGGTTGACATTAATCGTATCACAATTTGAATCTACACTATCCTTAATGTTAACGCTACTGTGATGCAAACAAAATTTATCTTTTCAGAAGTCAATGTTAGTTATGAAGAAATGTATTAACCGACTGGAAAGCTTCATAAAGTATATATCCCATTTCTGGTTTGAGAGAAATAATTCCTAGTGCTAGGGAAAAATTTTGAAAGGCAGACTCTCTTGTCTCTACTTGTAACCATGATCGTTGGACTAGACCTAATACTCCCTTATAATCACCAATTTTGAGCAAAGCTCTTACTAAGTCTTGTAATGCCTGAGATTGTTGATCGCTGTCGGTGATAGAACAAGCGACCTGTGTAGCTTGCTTCCAAATTGGCTCAGCTTGCTCCCAGCGTTGTGCTTGAACTAGAGCACTGGCTAATGCTTGTAGTCCCTGAGCTTGCTGGTAGCTGTCGGTGATAGAATAGGCAACTTGTTCAGCTTGTTCCCAGCGTTGTGCTTTAGCTAAGGCACCGGCTAGCGCTTGTAATGCCCAAGCTTGTTGATCAATGTCAGTGATGGAGCGAGCGACCTGTTCAGCTTGTTCCCAGCGTTGTGCATTAGCTAGAGAACCGGCTAATGCCTGTAATGCCCAAGCCTGCTGATTGCTCTCAGTGATAGAACAAGCGACTTGTTCGGCTTGTTTCCAAATTGGTTCAGCTTGCTCCCAGCGTTGTGCTTCAGCTAGAGCACTAGCAAGCACACCCAATGCTAATACTTGCTGATAGCTATCGGTGGTAGAATGTGCAATTTTATAAGCTCTCAAGGATAATTGCTGACTCTCGGCTCTTCGTGTTGCTTGGCGAGCAAGATGTTCAGCGATAGTTTGGAAGACGGCCACTTTGTGGACAGGATCAGTCAGCCATTCAGCATACCCTAATGCTTCTTGTTCTCTATTTAATGCAAGTAGTAGTTGAAAGAGTTCTAGTGGATATTGATCTGCTCTGCTTCTTAGACTACAACGCAGCAAAGTATAGCGCCAGAGATGAGGCAATGCATTCAACCCTTCCTCGAAAGTTTCACTGCCACAAGCTGCGCGCCGACCATAATCAAGATCTTGAATGTAGGAGCGAGTACTTATGTCATAGCGTTCTTTTGCCAGTCCATATGTTCCTTTATCCAAGATCTCAAAGAGGTCTGACCACCGATGAGCATAGTAAAGATGGGCAATGTAGTGATGCCGAGCATAAATACGTCTTTCTTGTTCACTCGATTCTTTTGCATCTTGCCAGATCTGCTCAAGCAATCCTCTTTCACACCAAGTTGCAAGTCTATCATGCCAGTACACTTCTTCCTCTCTTGAAAAGAGATATTCTTTTTGCTACTCATTCTGATGAAGATAATCTCGAAATTTGAGGTGAAACAGAGAATAGCACTGCCGACCATCTTCGGCAAGAAGGCCACCCAATTTTGTAATTCCTTCCCTTAGCCGATAGTCTTCAACTTTCACAATATTTCTAATACAACATTGTGAGAGTGGCCTTTGTGCTGTAAGTAATATGCCAAGAACAGGATAAATGACTTTTTCCCAAAGTAGAGGTTGTCGTTTGAAACGTTCTATGGATAGGAAGAAGAGATTATCTGGATTCGCTGAAATGCGCTTGATGATTTCTTCGGGGGTAACTGTATCACTTTGTTTTAGCTCTTTAGCAACAAGATCAAGATAAAGAGCATTTTCATCCATAAGTTTGTAGAATTGGTCTGCTACATCTGGTTTAAGTACAACTTGATGATGTTGTAAAATGAGATCAAAATCGTGTCGGCTGAGATTGGGTAACCAATACTCTCCGTGAGGCTTGAGCAGTTCAAGCGGTTTCAACGTATCGTTGGGCCGTGTTCCAAGTACAAAGAGAATACCCGGAGGGGGATTCGTGGGTAGGAATGTAAGATCTCGAACATCGCTCAAATCTTCTTCGAGTTGATCGAGCCCATCGATGAAAATGATCTCCTTTCCTCCCTCCTCAATAACAGCATCAAGCACTTTGATAAAATGGTCACGTAAGGCAGCTCGATTGTCACTAGCAACATAGAAATCAGGCAGATGATACTTGAGAATCAAACGCGCCATCAGATTGCGTAACAGTCCAACTTGATGATCAGGACCAGGATTAATCGGGATGAAATGATAGGCTACCTGATCAACTCCATAGATATCAATCAATTTTGCAATGATACTGCTCTTGCCTTGACCTGCTTGTCCAGTAATAGTGATGTACCCACCTTTTGGTAACTGCTGAGTAACCTGCTGTTGGATTTCATCTAGCTCTTTCTGCCTGCCAACAAAGCTTTCAAGACGATTCTGCATAAAGCTACGATGGTCTGCAATTAGTGCTCGTAGTCTTAACTCTTTTTCATCAAGTTGCTTGTTTTGGGCAGGCGAAGCTCCTTTAAGGGCCTTACGAATTTCGGTAACGATTTCTTGAAATGCCTCATCTCGGTATGTCCAGCGTACGACTGGCTTTCCATTACGAGGAAGGCATACGAGTTCATGAAAAGGGGTGTCTTCGAGAGAGACAGGACGTAACAAAATGGGGAACATATGGACAGCATTCGAGGCTTGATACTTCAAGGCTCTTTGCATCATCTGATAGCACTGATCGTCGGCTAGAAACCTTGTACTAAGGAGTAAAAGGACAGCGGAAGCCTTTTCAAGTGCTGTTTGATATGCCTTTTGCCAATGTGTTCCAGCAAGAATATTTTGATTGCTCCAAATAGTGAGTATATTCTTTCGCTCAAGAGGAGCCAAGGTCTGCTCTAAATCCTCCCGCAGGTCATCATCTTCGAGAGCTGAAATGATGACTATTAGATGAGAGCGTTCTTGCTGTGATACTTGTTCCATGTCTCTTCCTTCTGTCCTCGCTTAGCCTATGGATATCAGAAGCATTATAGCGTATCAAAAATATGAAGACAAGAATGTTGAAAGGCGTTTGTTCAATGTATATCAATTGCACTTTTTTCTGCATGCCGAGCACCACTCACACTCAATGCACTTAGAAGAACTTATGTCTGCAACACCAACTTCACAACTCATACTTACTCCTGAACTGGTAGATACGCTACAAACTGCACTTTCATAGATCGTGATATCAAAGAAAATACGGCAAACAATACATATTCTCTAGGGCGAGCAGGAGGCTATCTTAGGAAAAGAGGATGAGCAATATAAGTGAGTATGCTGAATAGTAGTTAACGCGATGTGCAAGTTTGCTCAAGCAACCAAGCGATCAAATTGAAGCAAAGGAGCCTGCTCTTGCTGATTGAAGAAAAAGCAGACAGTATGCATCAAAATGTAGCGCAACAAGCGATTGCGCAGATGCCACAGATCACGCGCCCAGACGCGCTTCATCTGACAGCGATCCGTCAATTGACCAAAGACCGTGTCAATGAGATAACGAACTCGCCCCAAGACAGAGCTCTGGTAGGCCGCCGCTTGTGGCGAGTGCGCTTTGCGGAACGGCGCTTGCAAGACGATGCCCTTGGTTCGCAAGTAGGCTTGCAGATCGGGAAGCCAATAGTTACGATCCCCCAATACGACGCCGGTTGTGCCTTCCAGCAAAATGGGAACGATTTCTCCATCCGATTCATTGGCTGGGGCCAAAAACACGCGCGTCAGCAGACCAGGCCAACTGAGTTGTGCATGCAATCGAAAGCCATAAAAGGTTTGTCGATCTGCATGATCTTTGCCATAGCTAGCCTGCCCTCGGAAGCGGACACACCAGGGAGCACGTGCAAAACGGCAGACTGGAATTGGCACACTATCCACGATGGACATGCTGGGATCGTAGCTGATGACCTCATCACGCAACCAGCACCACACCCGCTCTTTCACGGCCCACAGATTGGCTGCTTGCCGCACAAAGGTGGTACGATGCAGCCCGCTCAGTCTTGGAAAAAAGTGCGTATAGTGACGTTGGAAGTACGCAAAGAGGTCTGTATCCTGAGACAAGCCCAGGTAACTTCCAACCACTTCTATCGTGATGACTTCGCTCTCCGAGAGCTTTGGCGCGGGGCCTCGTGCCCGCAACCGTTGGTCTTTGAGAATCATTGGCACCATCTCGTCAATCAAGCAAAAACATGTGATAATAAAATCGTCCAGGTTCATGGGGGTCCTCCTCAGAAAGTAGTTTAGGTTTTTCTGAGAATACCTCATGAACTTTTTCTTTGGCAAGATTACTTGCACATCGCGTTAGTTAGGATAATAACAGGAATACCTTCTCTGGCATTCTGGGCAATGTGTATATATCTATTGCTAAGTATACTTTTTCACATATAGATAAGTTCCTACGTTAATACCTAGACAAATCAAAAAGGAATAAGCAATTACCTATCCCTTTTTTGATTGCGTTTAATATTGTCAGTTATCCACTTGGGATCGCAGTCTCTTGCGCATTCACACTTCCTACATAGGCACATTCCTGGTAAAGCGCACACACACTGCAAGCAGGTCGTTGGGCATGACAAACTCGCCGTCCATGCTGGATAAGGTTGACGTGAAGCGGATAAACCCACTCTGGCGGGAGTACTTTGGCAAATAGCATATGCGCTGCATCAGCACTCACCTTCGCACCTATGAGTCCTAAGCGTCGGCTCGTTCTCAATACGTGCGTATCAATTGGGAACGCAGCTTGGTCAAGATGAAACATCAGAACGCACGCTGCTGTCTTCGGCCCAACTCCTGGCAGTTGCCGAAGATAACGCCAACCTTCTTCTGTGGTCCGTTTCGTCAGTTCATTATACACATACTCGGCGAGAGTTTTTGTTTCTCCCTGTTCTTGCATCTGCTCTGTCAGGGTATGCAAAACATCCTGAATACGAACTGATTTAATATTTGCCAATCCACCAGATTTGATAGACTCAGCAATTTTATATGTTTCCCCATCCCGTACCGCCTCCCAAGTAGGGAACGCTGTAATCAACTGCTGATAGGCGCGTCCTGAATTGATATCTGAAGTATGTTGTGAGAGGATGGTCGCTATTAACCCTCCAAGTGGATCATAGTCAGGCTCGTTCTTTGGTATACCATACGTTTCTATCAGTTTTTCATACACTTGTGTTAAGTGAAGTGTTGGTATAAGTGCTGGTGTCATTTTCCTTTTCCTCAGTGGGGTATTTCTCGTATTCCCTGCATTCTATCGCTGCTCTCTTTCGTCCGCAAGTGAAATAGTATGTTCATCGTATTTGGCTATGAGATTCCGGCGTGGTAGCGGCAAACTGCTTGCTGAAAGTACGAAGATGAGCCTCGTGACGATACACAGACAAATAAATGTAAGAGCTAACTTTTTGACAATTAAGCCATCATTTATTGACGACATAACTGCTATGGAGTTAAATTAATATTATCTATTCCTATGGGTTTATTAAAGAGAGGGTAGTAGTCATGGTAAAGGATACTGACTTAACAGAGCCGAGGGTCTGTAATCACTGCGGAAATAAGACAGTCTTTAAAAAACAAGGTACGTATTCTCACAGGTATGATGAAGAGGATTTAGAATGGTGGGTAGAGTATGTTTGGGAGGTACTTGAGTGCCTCTCTTGTTCAAAACCAACTTTATGGCAAGGTCGAATAGATTCTGATGATGTCTCTCTTGATCCCGATGGAGAAATTGCTTACTACTATTGGGAAAAACTTTATCCTATTGCTTCAAAAGCGCCAGAGCCTTCACCAGACTTACCTGATGATATTATTAAGATATATAAAGAGGCAAGTGTAGTTTTACCTTATTCTCCCCGCGCTAGTGCTGCTCTTCTCCGCCTCGTGCTCCAAAAGCTCTGCATCTCTCTGGGGCTAAAAGGAAATAATATCAATGAAGACATTGGGGAGCTAGTAAAAACGGGACTTTCACCTAAAGTTCAGCAGGCACTTGATACAGTACGTGTTATCGGAAACAATGCTGTGCATCCTGGGCATATTGATGTGGATGATAGCCCAGAAATAGCACTTACCCTCTTCAAGCTTATTAACTTTATTGTGGAAGAAATGATCACCCGTCCACGTGAAATCGGAGAAATATACAGTACTCTACCTCAAAGTCAACTGGATCAGATAAGAAGAAGAGATGGAGTGTCCTAAAATGAGAGTCTTGTTACAATGAGTGGATGTTTTTATAGTCAACATTGGCACTACTGAAACCATCAGAAATATGTCTGTTTGGGCTATAAGAGAGAAATAAAGCAAGCCTCCCTCTCCGAATAGGGGGAGGCTCCAGTTCAGTAATGTGTTTACATTATTTTGCCCACCTCTTTCACATACTTTCTTATAGTTGGAAGACTCAAAGAAAGCTCGCTCACTAACTCCTGCGCCTTCGCTCTTGGATGCGCCGCAAGATATACTCTCACCCGTTCCCTGTTCTCCTCTGCGCGTAGTTTCTGAAGTATGGGAGCTGATAACGCTTTCGGTTTCTCTCGTGCTTCCTCTATCTCTCGCTGCTCCAACTGCTGCTGCTCAACGACAATTGTTTGATTTTGTACTGCTACTTGTACACTCACTTCCTTGGTAGATTGTTTGGTAGGAGCACCCTGCCCTGTGGTCTTATATGTTTCCACGTGCCTTGCTGCGTGGGCAACAATGATAAGCACAATCGCAAGTGAGCGAATCCAAATGAGTAGTTCCACAGGAATGAACACATGTGTATAGGCACTATCGAGTGTAACATTTAACGTCTGCTGCACTGATTCAATGTTACTGACTATCGCTGCTGTGAATAATAATACGCACGACAAGAGGCCATACAACCACATCTTGAGCCGTTCGCCTTCCCTGTAGTATGTATATGCCCGAATGATTGAGCCTGCGACGTTGGCATCAATGGCGATACATTGCGTCCAGGCCCAGACCTCTTGCATAAAGGTGTTGTCAGAGAGTACACTACCTTTTGTAAGAACATTTGCCATTGAAGCGATAAGCCCGAAAGCAAGCAAAAGTACTGAAACGCTCGAAGTGAGTTCTAACGCATATAAAATGCCAGTGTCGAGTTTTTGGATAGAGGGAAATTGCTTCATGCCTGCTTCTCCTCTCTATCTTCAAAGAGAAGTCGGGCCAGCATCTCAAGCCGCCTGATGCGCTCCTTTTCCAGTCCGACAACTAGGGGTGCCTGTATCCACATGCGTGCGGCGTCCGATCTGCTCGCCACGACTATCGACCTGAATAATCTTGGCTTTCTCCGGGTAGAACTGTGTGTATGGGAAGTCCGTTCCCAGCATCAAAAGCGTGTCACAGTTCATCATAGCGTAATAGTCGGAAGAGAAACCGAGCAGTCCAGTCATGCCCACATCAAAGGGATTGTCATACTCCAAAAATTCCTTGCCTCGCAAGGCGTGAACAATGGGAGCTTTGAGTTGACTGGCAATGGCCATAACCTCGGCGTGTGCACCCGCGCAACCTGCACCCCCCAGAATGGTAACCTTGCCAGCACCATTTAAGATGGCTGCGGCATCGCGAAGATGTGCGTCGACAGGCCGGAAGGATGGCATCGAATCCCCGGCCTCAAGTGCATGCATTTTGGTGGAGCACTCTCCGAGCAGGACGTCGCCTGGAACCACGATGACTGAGACGCCACGACGTGCGATTGCAGTGCGCATCGCGATGCCAAGAATACGAGGAACGTTGTTCGCATCGCTGATGAGCTCGCAGTAGTCGCTACACTCACGAAAGAGAATCTCTGGATGCGTCTCCTGAAAGTAGCCTGTTCCGAGTTCTGAACTGGGGATCTGTGAGGCAATCGCGAGCACAGGCATGCGGCTGCGATGGCAATCGAACAGTCCATTGATGAGATGTAAATTGCCGGGTCCACAACTCCCGGCGCAGACCACAAGGTCTCCCGTCAGATGAGCCTCCGCCCCTGCTGCGAAGGCAGCAACTTCCTCATGCCGAACGTGAATCCACTGCATCTCACGGTGCTTTCGAATGGCATCGGTGAAGCCGTTGGGCGAATCGTCCGGGAGGCCATACACCCGCTTGATGCCAGAGGCGATGAGGCTTTGAACAATAATTTCTGCTGCGCTTGTCGCCATAAACGTACCTCCTAAACCCGCTTGGACTGTGAAGCAGTTCAATAATCGCAAGGAACCCATTCCCTCTTGCGTGGGAAAGGTTTGGCTAACGTTGTATTACTTGACGATTGGTTTCTTCTCTTTTTCTAAAGTGTCCATCACAGTCTGATTCAGATTCAAGTGCGCCTGTACCAGTTTTGGTGGCGTCAGCGCCATCCATTGTTTCAGCGACACATCCGCATAATGATCGCACCTAAACATTTCCAGGAAGCGCAACATGGCGTTCCCAGTATTTGCGATGTAGTGCCCCATCGCAAATGGCACATAGCCGACTTCCCCTGCTTGATAATCAAAGGTGCGAGCTTTCCCTTCGGCTGCAAACACGGTCATGCGTCCACTTCCCTCAATGTAGTACTGCCACTCATCTGTCGTAGGATGTCAATGCAATTCGTGCATTCCCCTTGGCTCAATTTCGACCAGGACCGCTGCAATCGCCGATGCAGCAGGAAAGGTGCGTGAGTCAACGATGCGAACGGTCCCGCCACTAGCCTTAATGGGCTCCTGAGCTAGCAAACGATAGCTGAATGAGTGCGGAACTAATCCCTGCGGGTCCGCTACTTTGTCCGTGTCGAGGTGACCGGGAACTTTGCCAGGGAAGATATAGCGTTCATGCGAGAGAATAGCCACAAAATCGCTTTCTGTCACGCCAAAGTTTTTCGCCAGAATGGACCTGGGTGTATGGGCGAACCAGTCGGTAATCAGAAAGGTCGAATCTTCCGAGAAATCGCCATCGTCGAACACCAGGAGAAACTCACACCCTTCATCTAAGCCCTGAATCGAGTGAGGAAGGCCAGCGGGAAAGTTCCACAGGTCGCCCACCCCAATATCAGCCACAAAGTTGCACCCATCCTGGTCTACTGCACTCACACGAGCACTGCCGTTGAGCATGTAGGCCCATTCCGCCTCCTTGTGCCAATGCATCTCACGAATGCCACCTGGGTTCAGTCGCATATTTACACCTGCCAGCGTCGTTACAATCGGCAACTCACGTACCGTCACCCGTCGAGCCCAGTCGCCCTCTTGCAATCGGTTATGTGCGAGACCAAAAGAAAATTTGAGGTTGGGGAGAGTGCCAGCGTCGGTGCTGGGCGGCGTGAGTATATCAGGATTTTGCCGGTCCACTTCCACGTTGCGAGGTCCTGGATCGGTGCTACCACGGCCATCACGTAAAGGTTGGGGAACATTCTGCGTCTGCTTCTCGTCTTTAGATGGGAGCATTGCCATGACAAAAGTTCCTTTTTCTACAAGGTCTTCCTAGCAGGGTACAACCACATTAAGATATTGTTGGCGAATTGTCCTCAGCTAAGCTGCCGTTGCCGATGGTGCTGAGGCCACCAGCCGAACGAAGCGCGAGACCGGAGTAGAAGCATGAGTGCCATCGGCCAGCCAGGTGCATGCGCGCAGAACATTCATAGCGGTCGCCGTGAAAAATGCCTGAAGCCTGAGCTTTTTGCTTCCGATATAACGTGCCCGCCGCATCTCACAGGTGCGCACGGACTGGGCAACGGTCCCTTCAATTCCTGCTCGCCTCGCATACAGCTTCCAAAATTCGGGAGTTTCTTGGCGTTCGCGCGCCTGAGTAAGAGCGTTGTAGCTTGCTTCATCAGGGCGGACACGAAGCACTTTCGCTGCTCCTGCCGTACATTGCGCGTGCAGAGGACAAGGTCGGCATACCGAAACAGGAAACCTCACACGCAGACTGGGCTTTCCATGTCGATCGGGGATCTGGAGCCAATCATGACTCGTGTGTCCAGCAGGACAGACAGCCTGCTTGGCTTGCCAATCGATGAGAAAGTTGCTTGCATCGAAACGTCCGGTTCCTTTTGAGGCCCAACTGAGATCTGGCATTACAGGACCGATGATCTCCACTTGATAGCGCTTCTGGCTCTCAGCAATCACTTCGGCATCGATATATCCCATATCCATCAAATGTTGACCTGGCAGCATCTGCCGCTTCGCGAGCTGCTCATGGAGGTCTCCAACACTATCTCCATCGGCGGTCGTCGCGCTGGAGGAAGTCACCTCAACAATCAAATGTGGAGCTCCAACTTCACACGTCTCGGTGAAATGCACTTTGTATCCGTTCCATGCGGTGCTTTTCTTACGACTGTAGCGGGCTTCAACATCGTAGGGAGACGTGATGACCACAGCAGAGGGTGGGAGTTCTTGATCTGTCCGCCATGGAGTCTTGTGTTCATAGGCATGGTAGTGTTGAATCCACACTCGCCGGAGGGTTTGGATGGCGTCCAGTTGTGGCAACCAGGAGAGCTGCTCCTCGGCGTACACCCATTCAAGAAGCCGACGACCATCGGTTCCAAACGTTTCTGCTAACGCCAAACGTTTCTTCTCATCTTTGGGCAGACGAAAATCACTGAAGCGTTTCTCGTAGCGTTCGGTCCATTCTTGGTTCAGGTGCTCCAGCAGCCAGGATGGTGCCACCTCTGCCAATACATTGAGCGCATGACGCATCGTCTCTCCAACGCATTCGAGCCGACGAAGCGTACGAATCGCAGCCAGCACATGGGTCGAATCTGTCCGTTGTTGGCCTCGTGCCTTGATCCAGCCGCGCTCGCGGCACAGCTCCAGCAGATGATCGAACAGGTGACGTTCCGCTCCAGAGGCAAGCAAGCGCCCTCGAAATTCGGACAGGACGGAGAAATCAAAGCCGCTATCGGTCAATTCCAGGCTGAGCACGTATTTCCAGTCGATGCGAGTGCGCACGGCATCGGCGGCTTGTCGATCCGTGAGTCCTTCGGCATAGTGCATGAGGGTGACCAGAGCAAGGCGACATGGAGCTTCGGCTGGTTGTCCAATGGGGGAAAGAGGTCCTGAAAATCGGGGTCTTCGTACACCGTTCCCATCTCATCTCGCATCTGTAACCAGACGTTGCCTTTGGGCAGCACGGCATGAGCCACGCGGACTGTTTCTTCTGGAATGGCTGGGATCGGTTGGGGATGCAGAGACATGGATTCCCTCCTGGTTTTCTCGACGCTTCTCGTTTTGGTTCAGTATCTCATATTTCTTTCCACCTCGCTCTGACAATTCGCCAACAATATCAAAGTGTCTAAGAGCCCAACAGTGGCAGAGACAGCACGAAGATTTTGTACTTGTGGTAGCAGAGACGCACCAGGCTGTTTGGCATTCACATGATCTGATACTGCTTTCGCAGCGGCAGTAAACATGGCATCGCTCACCTTGCTTGCGCGCGAAACAATGGTGCCTAGACCCAGACCAGGGTAGAGTAACGCATTGTTCGCCTGACCAATCACATAGGTTATCCCTTTGTAGGTCACGGGCTGTGATGGAATACCGGTAGCGACCAGACCCTTTCCATCGGTCCAGGTGATGAGGTCGCTGGCGGAGGCTTCCATTAATTCGGTTGGGTTTGACAGAGGGAAGATGATTGGACGCTCGGTATGAGCGGCCATGTCCTTGACAATCGCCTCGGTAAAGGTTCCTGGCGAGGTCGAGGTGCCAATCAGCATCGTTGGATGAACCTGTCGTACCACCTCGGCTAGACTGATACCACCCTGTGGCATATCGTGCTTCCAATCTTTGACCTCAGAGGCAGATCGCGCATATGGCACTTGAAAATCACGCAGGCTCTCTCCCATGCTGTCAAGCAGGAGACCTTGAATATCGACGCACCAGAAATTGCGTGTCGCCTCCTCTTTAGAAAGACCAGCTAGCATCATCGCGACACGAATCTGGTCGGCATTGCCAATACCAGCGGTACCAGAACCGAAGATGACGACTCGCTGATTGCGAATATCGGTCTCCGCAATTTTTAATGCTGTGTAGACACCTGCAAGCGTAATCGCTCCCGTTCCCTGCACATCATCGTTAAATGTGCGAATCTCGTTACGATACTTCTCCAGAATGCGACGAGCGTTGCTGGGTCCGAAATCTTCCCAGTGCAATAATGCCTTGGGGAAGAGCCGCGTCGCCGTTTTGATGTAGGCGTCGATAAAGGCATCATATTTCTCGCCCTGAATGCGTGCATGACGATTGCCGATATAAAAAGGATCGTTGAGCAAACTTTCGCGATTGGTGCCGACATCCAGCATAACCGGAATCACACGTGCGGGATCAATACCAGCCGCTGCCGTATACACTGCAAGTTTTCCGATGGAAATATTAATGCCACCAACCCCCCAATCGCCGATGCCAAGAATTTCTTCCGCATCAGTAGCGACAAGCAGATCAATATCATCAGCTTCAGCTCCAAAGTTGCGGAACGCCTCTTCAATGGCTTCAGGGTGGTCAATCGAAAGGTAGACACCTCGCGGCCGACGGTATTCCAAGCTGTAGTTCTCAATGGCACCCGCAACAGTTGGATCATAAATGACGGGCAACATTTCGTACATATGTTCAGACATCAATCTATAGAATAGCACTTCGTTCGTGTCTTGCAACATATTCAGGTAGATGTTCTTACGTGAGTCATCGGGCTGCTGCTGATACTGCCTATAAGCACGTTTCACCTGCTCATCTAAAGTCGTCGCGGCTTCAGGAAGCAGACCATTCAATCCGAATGTTTCACGTTCTTCCTGGGTAAATGCAGTTCCTTTATTCAGAAATGGTTCATGTAACAGGTCTACTCCTGTTACGTACGTCTCGTACTGTCGCTGTGTAGATGTTGATGGAGTAACTTCGCGGAAGTTTCGCATTGGGACCCCTTTCTTGGGAGAAAACACTATCATTTGACCAAATGGGTTGGCAGACTTTAAAGAATGCTAAAGATCAAGAACCTAGAAAAAATGTATGGAGTGCCTGGTAGGTTTCTTCTGGGACTTCTTCGGGCAGATAATGCCCAGCGGGAAGAGCATATCCCTGAACATTCTCGGCACGTTCGCACCACGTTGCTAACACGTCATAATGCTTACCAACAAAGCTTTTCGATCCCCACAAAGCAAGTAAAGGGCAACGTACTTTCTGGTGCATATCTGCTTCGTCATCCCGCAAATCGATATCGGTAGAAGCTCGATAATCTTCACATGAACCGTGAATGCTTGCCGGATCACGAAAGCAGCGAACATATTCGTCTACCGCTTCGGGTGAGAAAACTTTAGGATCTGCACTTTCACGTTCGAGGTGATTCCGCAGAAAGTATTCCGGCTGAGCCTCAATCATGTGCTCGGGAAAATCGAGAGGTTGGATGAGAAAAAACCAATGAAAATAAGACGTCGCGAATGCTTTATCCGTGGTCATATACATTTTGTAGGTTGGTGCAATCGCCAGGACAGCTACTTTTTTGATGCGATCTGGATGATCAAGCACCAGGCGATGCGTGACCCGTGCTCCCCGGTCATGCCCTGCCACATAAAACTCGTTATAGCCAAGTTGCCTCATCACGTCTACCATATCTTGGGCCATCACACGTTTCGAATAGTTACTGTGATCGGATTTCCCCTTTGGCTTGGAACTATCGCCATAGCCACGCAGATCAGCGAGAACTACCGTAAACGTTTCAGCAAGACGAGGAGCAATTTTATGCCATGTAACGTGCGTCTCAGGGTAGCCATGAAGTAGTAAGAGCGGATACCCGTTCCCCTTCTTCTGTAGATGAATGCTGCCTCCATCATTGGTCTTTACCTGCATAGGAGTAAATGTCTCTAACATGTTTGTACCTTCTTTTTACTCATGCAAAGCTGCCTTACGCAGTTCTGAATATTCCGGTTGCCACATGGTATCCTGCACCACCTGGACAATATTCGTGAGGTCCATTTGTGTCAGTTTTTCCGAGACTGCTGTCCTGGCAACTTCAACGGCAACAGTGGCTTCTACTCCTCGCAGATTTTGCACTTCTGGGAGCAGAGACGCACTGGGCTGTTTGGCATTCACATGGTCTGACACTGCTTTGGCTGCAGCACTGAACATAGCATCGCTGATCCTGCTTGCATCTGAAACAAGGGTGCCTAAAACTACACCAGGGTAGAGCAAGGCGTTATTGGCCTGACCAATCACATACGTTGTGTCCTTGTAGGGCCTAGGCACAGACGTTCGCGTTACAAGCGGTGCAGGCTCGGTCCTCTCGTCGCAAACTTCACGAATTAAGTGACCTTGACCCGCTTTTGGAGGGTTGGAGAAGAGAAATTTGGTACAATAGGAGCAGGAGGGCTTCATGGGCACATCTCAATCGACCTACACAAAAGAATTCAAGCAACAGGCAGTACGATTGTTTC